>Ga0247727_10000211_pt1 | contig 136730 bp, 118 predicted proteins | sample WisWelCaveWW1625_FD_202498 | JGI IMG/M metagenome (GOLD analysis project Ga0247727, IMG submission 202498) | Biofilm microbial communities from Wishing Well Cave, Virginia, United States - WW16-25 | ecosystem: Environmental > Aquatic > Deep subsurface > Groundwater > Cave microbial mat... | reverse complement strand
CATAAGCTGTGATGAGTTCTTCTATTGAGGGAGATAGATTGTATTTTTGCTCCATAAGCAGGTATTATTTTATTAATTAAATTAAGTTTCAACTAAATAACCTTTGTCCTTTGCGTATTTTTTTAAATACCGTTCAAGAATTTTTCTTCCGCGATGCAGACGGCTTCTGACTGTTCCAATCGGGCAGTTAAGGAATTCTGAAATCTCCTCGTAGCTTAGCCCTTCGAGGTCGCACAATATTACAACCGTCTTATAATCGTCCTGTAAAGAATTCAAAGCAGAGTGAACATCATCATCAAGCAGGTTGGAAAAAACTTTATGCTGTAAGTCATTCGGGTCAATAACATCATCTTTAATCGTATCATAAAAATTTTCTACGTCCTCATAATCAACCATACCCGGCTCTTTCTTATTTTGCCTGTAACGATTGATGTAGCAATTTTTCATTATTCTGAACAACCATGCCTTGCAATTAGTTCCTTGCTGAAAGCCATGAAAAAATCTGTATGCACGCATGAAAGTATCCTGCAAAAGGTCATCTGCATCCATTTGGTTTCCGGTCATTCGCATTGCATAGTTATAGAGAAGCTTCATGTGAGGCATAGCTTCTTTGTCGAAATTTTTCTTGCGTTCTGTTAACTCTGCCTCGGAAAGATTTTCAATTTTACCATCATCTCGTGACGAAAATTCATAGAGCGGCTCCTGTAATTCCTCAACAACTTTTGGCTTAATATTTTTCTTCTTACTATTTTTGATAAGTATTATTAATTTTTTTTACTGAACAATATTAAAGATATTTCGCTTCTCTTTCAATTCATTGACTTCCAATCGACTGTTTAATTGTTAATTCGCATTAGTTTATTTATATTTGAGCATCATTTAAAATCATAAATTATGAATCCATTCATTCACTTACTACTTGCAGGATTTTTTTCTGTAATTCCCATGCTGTTCTATCTTGTTATCATTTGGTTAATGGACAGATACGAACGCGAACCCTTCTGGATGGTCTTGTTAAATTTCGCATGGGGTGCTACCGGTGCAATTATATTTGGAATAATCGGAAGCTTAATCATGGGAGTCGGTGTTTCAGAATTCATTCATCAATTCGCAACCGATTCCGAGGCGGGTGCTTTTAACCGGCTTGCAGGAGCAGTTGTTGTTGCTCCACTTGTAGAAGAAATTACAAAGGGAATGTTCTTGCTTTTAATTTCTTTCAGCAGACAATTCGATGGACCCGTTGACGGAGCAGTTTATGGCGGAGCAATCGGTTTGGGATTCGGAATGACAGAAAACTTTTTATACTTCATGAGTTACGGAAGCTCTTTGGGAAGCTTACTGATGCTAATCATTATAAGAACTTTATTCTCAGCAGTTCTTCATTGCTGCACACAGGCAACACTTGGAGCTGCAATCGGCTATGCAAAGTTCAAAGGAATCGGTTATAAGGTTTTATTAATTCCTTTAGGATTGGGTATTGCAATGTTTATGCACTTCACATGGAATTTAACAGTAAGTTTTGGCTCAACTGCAATCATCGGTTTTCTTTTCATGATTGTCACAGTGATAATAATCTTTGCTGTATTTCAGTTCGCAGTACACAGCGAAGGAAAAATGATTCTCCGGGAATTGACAGACGAAGCAAACAGCGGATTTATTCCAAAGGAGCATTTGATACACTTGCCATATACTTCTAAACGAAATAAAAAGGGTTGGCTGCAATCAAACATCAACCAAAAAGAATATGTTAAGTTAACCGTTAAGCTTGCATTGAGGAAAAATCAATTTAAGAGTAACAAATCAAATGCTTATTCACAGGAGATTGATTTGCTTCGCAGCAGAATTTATAAAATACTTTATCCTCAAACAGCAAAATAAATTATTCTATCTTAACAGAAGCCAGTCCTGAAAAACTCGGGATTGGCTTTTAAATTATCCGATGAAATTATCCGTCATTATTGTAAACTGGAACACGAAAGAGTTCACTTCTCAATGCATAAAATCTTTATCAGATTTATATCATGAAAAATTTTCCACCGGAGAATTTGAGCTGATAGTAATTGACAACGCATCTTCAGACCGAAGCAGTGACTATTTAAGAAAGCTTGATTGGATTAAATTTATTCTCAACGAATCAAATCCGGGTTATGCTCAGGCTTGTAACCAAGGAATGAGGATAGCTAAAGGTAAATACATTCTTCTTCTCGGCAGTGACACAATTATAAAAAAAGGTTGTCTGGAAAAATGTATCTCATTTCTCGATGAACACAAAAATTGCACTGCTGTTTCATGCAAGCTTCTCAATCCTGATGGCTCACCACAGAACAACTGTAAAAAATTTCCTAAGCTAAAGAATGCTTTCTTTACATACCTCTCGCTTCATAAACTTAATTCTGATTATGATATGACTTGGTTCGGTTACGATAAAACAATTCAAGTCGAACAGCCCGCAACAACATTTTTCATGTGCCGCTCTGAAATTTTGAAACAGCTTAATTATTTTGATGAGCACTACCGGATTTTATATAATGATGTTGACCTTTGCAAAAGAATTTATGCAACAGGCGGAAAGATTTTTTTTATTCACGATGCAGAGATACTCCATCACGGAAGCCAGTCGACACGCAAAGCCGGCTTCAAGCTAAGGAAAATAATGTACAGCGACATTTACAGGTATTATAGAAAACAATTTGGATTCAAAGCTAAGTTTCTTTACCCGATTTTAGCTGCAAGATTATTATTTGTAAGCTCAGTTAAATAAAATGTCTCTTACTGATAAAGTAATTAAAAATACTTTCTATCACTTCCTCTCACAGATATTAAATTTCCTTTTCCCGCTTTTTCTGACTCCGTTCATTATTACACAAATCGGAATTACTGACTTCGGAATTTACGCACTCATCATAGGGGCAGCAGGCATATTCAGCTTATTCGATTTAAGCATATCCACATCTTTTTTGAAATTCATTTCGGAATATTATAACAAAAAAGATTTCGAAGAGCTGAACTCGGTAATTAACACGGCAATCATTTTCTATTTTTTCTTCAGTTTGATTTGCATCGTAGCCGGGTTATTGTTAAAAGATTTATTTTTAAATGCTATCAACATTCCGCAAGGGTATGAGAATAAAGCACTTGTTACATTCATCGTCAGCTTAGCAGTTTTTTCAATTGTCAGCATGTTCAGCATATTTAGTATCGTTTTAATCGGAATGCAGAAAATGTATTTAACAAGCTTGTGGAACATGCTTTTATCAGTTTTAAATTTTATCAGTATTATTTTTCTTTTGTTATCGGGTTTCGGTTTATATGGAATAGTTTTTACGCACATATTTTTTATTCTGTGCAGCTTAATTATAAACTATTTCGTTGCAAGAAAAAATCTCCCGGAAATGAAATTCGGTTTAATGTATTTACGACTCTCAACATTTAAAAAAATGATGAGCTTCGGTGTTCAAATGCAGGTGTCAAAGCTCGCCTCATTTGCCGCAGATAAATATGATGAGTTTCTTCTCGCATATTTTTCATCAATTGGAAATGTAACATATTATAACATCGGAAATAGAATCGCACGCTTCGGAAAATTTATCCCGTTACAGATGCTGCCGCAGGTTGCACCCGTTGCCGCTGAATTAAATGCAAAAGAAAATGTTCCGAAAATTCAGGAGTTTTTCGGAGATACTATCAAGTATCTGCTGCTTGTATCTCTGCCGATTTTTTCTTTTATAATATTATTTGCAGATAAACTTATATTCGCCTGGGTTGGAGAAGGGTATGAAGTTTCCGCTCATATACTTCAAGTTTTAGCTTTAGGAAGCTTTGTAAACCTGATTTGTTCCGCACCCGGAACTTCAATAACTGCAAGCATCGGTATCCCAAAATATTTGATGATTGAAGGATTCATTTTTCTCGCTATCAACCTGGTGCTAAGCTTTCTTCTGGTAAAATATTATGGAATTCTTGGAGCTGCGTATGGCAATGCAGTTTCAGCTTCTATCGCTGCGATATATGTTTACATCTCAACAGCTCGTTTTTTCAGAAAAGAACATGGAAAAATTATTAAAGAAATTTATCTGAAACCATTTTTATGCTGTATCATTTCTATTCTGATTTCTTATATGTTCATGGTGCTCTTATCGAATGTTATAGATCTTTCTGTCCGTTATCAATTGATTCTATCCTTAGCATTAAGCGGGATAATTTTTACAGTTGCTTACACCATAAGTATTTTCTCAATCGGATATGTAATAGAAAAAGATATTTCAATAATTGCAAAAATTCTTTTACACATCTTTCCTTTCAAAAGAAAACTGATACATATAAACTCCGATAACTTGATTAAGGAACCGGTTTGGTATGATTCAGCGAAAGTTTTTCGATACTATAAAAATAAAATTACAACAGCTCTTAATTACGAGATTCAAAAAAACGATTCTGAGCAAAACAAATGAAAATTAATTTCATTGTCCCGGAAATAACCCGCACCGGTGGAATGAATATTATTTTTCAGTATGCTAATCGGCTTACGGATAGGGGTCATGATGTGATGTTATATACTCCCATGATTCCTTTTAATCTTCACAAGAACACGGTTAAATTGTATTATCTTAAATACCAGGCACGCCGGGTTTTCAAATGGTTCACTGGCAAAAAGTTTCCGCAAAATATTTACCCGTATAAATTCAGAATAAAGTTTGTTCTTGTTATGCATAATATTTTTGTGAGAGATGCTGATGTTTCCATTGCAACCTCCTGGCCAACTTCTTATCCGGTTTATCATTTTAGCAACTCCAAAGGCAGAAAATATTATTTGATACAGGATTATGAAATATGGAATTCTAATGTTAAGCCGGTTGATAAATCTTATACCCTGCCTCTTAAAAGAATTGTATGTTGTAAACATATGCAGAATCTTCTGATGAAAAAATTTGGCTCTGATTCAGAATTAATTTATATCGGGCTTGACCGAAACAGGTTTCATAACAAATGGAAAAAATATAATTCAACGCCTGAAATTTTATTCAACGACCATTCATTGCCGAATAAAAATGTCGAAGGTGCAATTTATACCTGTGAGAAAATAAAAAAAGAATTTCCGGGAATAAAATTCAAATGCTTTGGAGTGAAACAATATCACAGTATGCCTGAGTTTGTTGAGTTCATTGAAAATCCAAATGATGAAGAAATTACAAAGCTATACTCTGAGTCGGATATTTTTATTTACGCAAGCAAGTATGAAGGTTTCGGCTCACCTCCATCGGAAGCGATGGCGTGTGGATGTGCAATCGTAACAAATGCAATCGGAGCAATTCCGGAATACTCGACTCATAAAGTTAATGCAATCCACGCTGACCCGAATGATAAAGATGGATTATACAAAGGCGTAAAATATTTGCTTCACAACCCTCAGGAAATAAAAAAAATATCATCAACTGCCTATAATCACATTCGGGAATTTATGGATTGGAATAAAAGCGTTGATGCTTTTGAAAAATTTATAAGCGAATGACTTCTATTATAATAGTAAATCATAATACTTCCGGGATTCTGAAAGATTGCATCGAATCAATTCTCAAATTTGAAAACCAGTCTGAGTTTGAAGTTATTATAATTGATAACGCTTCATCTGATGATTCTATAAAAGTAATTTCTGAACTGCAGTCAAAACATCAGAACGTTAAAACAGTAATTCTTAATGAACAAAAAAACTTCTCCTATGCAAACAACAGAGGCATTGTAGTTTCAAATGGTGAATTTGTTTTGATAATGAACCCAGATATATTTTTTACCGAGCCGTTGCTCAATAAGCTGACACAAAAATTTTCAGAGCATGAAAATCTTGGAGCAATTTCTCCGTCTTTGCTTGGCACAAATGGAAAATTTCAGCGAAATTATTTCCAGCGTTACCCGACTGTTTTGCAATTTATTTTTTTTCAATCATTATTCGCAAAACTATTTTTTAGATTCCCAAAGCTGATGAACCGTTATCTTGAGAATCATGACATCGATGTATCAACAAAAAAATATTTTGCTGTTGAACAAACTCCTTGTGCATTTTTTCTTACAACAAGAAGAATCCTTGATCAGATAGGTTTACTGGATGAAGATTACCCTCTTTTTTTTGAAGATGTAGATTTGTCATACCGCATACACAATAATTACAAATTGTTGGTTGACACGTCGCTTGCTGTAACTCATCTAGGAGGAGAGAGCTTTAAATCAAAAGATAAGTGGAGGATGTATGGTAATTTTATTTTGAGCATGAATATTTTTTTTGATAAACATAGGAACATTATAAGACGGATATTATTAAAATATTTCTCAATCACAAATTCTATTTGGATAATCACAATTGAATATCTAAAAAAAATATTTGGTGCACTCGATAATCACAGGATGAAAAAACACAAACATTTTTTGAAGCTCTTTTGGGAATATTATTTCTGATGTTCTCCGTTATCATACCAAATTACAACGGTGTTGAGCATTTGAAAACATGCTTTGAATCATTATCGAATCAAACAATAAATGATTTCAAAATTATACTTGTTGATAATGGCTCTGAAGATAATTCTGTTGCTTTCACAAAATCTTACTTTAAAGATTCTCACGTCATCGAGCTCGGGTACAATTCCGGTTTTGCGAAAGCTGTTAATGAAGGGGTCAAATATTCACTCAAACATTTTCAATCAAACTATATTCTCCTGCTGAATAATGACATTGAACTATCTGTTGATTTTCTTGAAATAGGATTGAAAACTTTCAAAACAATTCACAACGCTGCAAGCGTTGCTGTCAAAATGCTAAACTATTTCAACCGTGAAGTTATCGATGATTGCGGCGATTTTATAAAATCAAACGGCGGCTCACCTCTTGCAAGAGGTCATGGAGAAAAAGATACCGGACAATACGACAAAGAAGAATTTATTTTCGGAGCGTGTGCCGGGGCTGCATTTTATCGGAAAGAAGTTTTTGAATCAATCGGTTTCTTTGATGAAAACTTCTTCGCTTATTACGAAGACATAGACTTCAGCTTTCGTGCACAGTTTGCAGGGTTCAAATGTTTCTATCAACCAAAAGCTGTTTGTTATCATAAACGCGGGGGAACATCATCTATTGCTACACACGGGTTCCAGACAGAGATGTGCGAGAGAAATCTTGTGCTGTTGAGATTTAAAAATTATCCCCTGAGTATTTATTTTTTGTATCAACCATTGTTTTTCATAGCAAGAATCAAGCGATACTATTCGTTCCTAAAATTGTATCCATTTCCTATTTTTCTAAAAGCTGTAAAGGGATATTCGAAAGGGATTTTTCTTCTTCTGTTTCAGCTCAAGAAAAGATTTGAAATACAAAAATCGAAGAATGTTGAAAATAGTTATATCAAAAATCTTTTTTCAAAATGAATAAGAAGATTTTTATATTCTTGTATTTTATTCTTTATTCATTGTTCTTTGTTTTCTTCGTTCCTGTGTTTGAAGGACCTGATGAACAGTTCCATCTTGAGTACGTTAACTATTTCTCAAAGTATCACACTTTGCCGAATCAATATGAAGGTTTAGACCACAGAGAAAAATATGTTGGACAGGGACACCAGCATCCTTTATACTACATCATCACGGGTTCACTGCTTTATTTTTTTGATTCTGACCAAACTATTTCCTCTGAAAAATTTCCCAATAAAAGACACGTGTGGAGTGGAGGTGCTGAGGATAAGGTTCCCGTTTTCAATCATGTTTATAATTCAGTTTTAAAATCCCCGGAAGATAAAGTTTTGTTTTATGTTCTCAGAATATTTTCAGTATTCTTAAGCTTGATAAACATTTTTTTCATTTTCAAAATAGCAGAACTTTTTTTTAAGGAAAGTTCATGGATATTTCTTACAACATTTTTTGTGGTAACGCTTCCCCAATATGCTTTCGTATCTTCTTTGATAAACAATGACAGCTTGTCAAATCTCATTTCCACAATCTCAATATTTTTTATGTTTAAAATTTTCAAAGATAAAAATAAGCTGTCAAATTATATTTTATGCGGATTGTTTTTAGGAATAGCATTACTTACAAAGAAAACTTTGTTTTTTCTTATTCCATCATATTGTTTTGTAATTCTTTTTATGATACTAAAAAACAAAGAGCACAAATCGAAAATCTTACAATATTCTCTCATACTTTTTTCAATTGCAGTTCTGCTCAGTTCCTGGTTCTTCATCAGAAATCATTTTCTGTATGGAGATTTCGCAGCTTCGAAAATGGAACATGATACAATGCAATCACTAATTGATAAGAAATCTATTTTCTCATCATATTTTGTCCTCAATTTTTTCCCAAGCATCACCCGTTCGTTTTTCGGAGTATTCGGTTGGATGAATTGCCCTTTACCCAGATATGTTTTTGTTATTCACTTGTCGGTTGTAATCCTAAGCATAGCTGGTTTGGTTTATTATTTTATTAAATATAAAATCAAAAATATATTAATTCTTTCATCGGCTGTCTTTATACTTGTCTGTCTTGGCGGGATTATTTATTTCAATCTTACATTCACACAATCCCAGGGACGATACATGTTCCCGGTTTTATCGCTGATAGCATTGTTGTTTTCGTTTGGAATAAAAAACTTAATTCAATTTTTGAAGGTTGAAAAATACCAGCTTCATATTATTATTGGATTGACAGCTGTTTTTTTATTTATTGACTTAATCGGCGTAATTACTCTCTATCAATTTTATTATACTCCAACACAATATTTATAATGGTTTCAATTATTATATTAAACTTTAACGGTAAACAATATCTGAACGATTGTCTGAACTCTGTTCTTTCTCAAACTCAAACTGACTTCGAATTAATCTTTTTTGATAACGCCTCATCAGACGAAAGTATTGAATTAGTTCAAAATAATTTTAAGGATACAAGAGTAAAAATCTTTCGCTCACAAACAAATCTCGGTTTTGCAGGCGGCAATAATGAAGCTTTGAAACATGCTTCAGGTAATTTAATTGTACTGCTAAACAATGATACGATAGTTGATAAAGACTGGCTGAAATATCTGATTGAGGGAATTAAAAGTGATTCGAATATCGGCATCGTCCAGTCGTTGGTTAAAACACGTGGGATACCCAATCAGTATTACGAAATGAACGGTACAATTAATTTGCTCGGACATAATATAATGAGAGTTTTCCCAATCGATGAAAACAATTCCGGCAGGATTCTGGTAGCCAATGGCTGCTCGATGATTATCCGCCGCAAAACAATTGAAGAGTTGGGAGGATTGTTTCCTGAAATATTTTTCGCTTACAGTGAAGATACATATCTCAGTCTGAAATCTATTTTTGCAGGCATGCAAAATATTCATGAAGGAAAATCAAGAGTTGAGCACATCGGTAACGCTTCTTCTGTAAAACAAAATCAATCCTTGATAAATTTTTATCAGGAAAGAAATCGTCTTTTAAATTTTATGATATTTTTTTCAGGTAAGTTCATTATCAAATACTTACCTTTTTTAATTTTGAATTTCTATGTAAAGCTTGCTGCATCGTTGCTTTCAAAGAATTACTCGCTCGCCGGAACCATTAAAGCATATTGGTGGCTCATTAAAAACATCAGATGGATAAAAGAAGAAAGGATAAGATTAAATAATATTAAGAAAATTAATGAGAAAGAAGTTTTAAAGATGATAAGCTGTAAAATACTTAACGCCCGCCTGCGGAACGGGCAGGGAAATAATTTCATTGTTACATTTATCAATTCTCTTTCTTACTTGTATTGCAAAATTGTAAATATTCCTTGCATGGAAATCGTTAAAAAAAATAAATGGTTTCAATCATACTAATAAATTACAAACAGAAAGATTTGCTTGAGGCATGTGTAAAGTTCATTGTGAAGCATGTTCACTCGGTTCAATACGAAATTATTGTAGTCAATAATTGTAATGATGACCTTTCAATGTTAGTAATTGATGAAATAAAAATTATTAAAAATGAAATAAAGGATTTTCACAGGCGAATAATCTTGCTGCTTCAAAAGCGGGATTCGAATATCTTTTATTTCTGAATGCCGATACTGAATTTTTCTCAGACCCGTTTTAAAATATATTTGAAAAATTTAATAAGCTGAATTATGGAGCTATCGGTTTCAAGCTTTTCAATACTGACGGAACATTTCAGCTTTCCTTTGGAAAATTTCCAAGCTTACTGAATGAACTTCATAACAAGAAGCAAGAAAATATTTTCAGAAAAAGAAATATTGACTTAATGAAAAAAGTTGAGATTGAATATGAATCAATTACTGAAGTTGATTGGGTCACAGGAGCATCCTTGTTAATTAAAAAAAGTACTTTCAATGAAATCTCTGGTTTTGATAAACGGTTTTTTCTTTTCTATGAAGACATTGATTATGTAAACGGCTTACTGAGAAAGGATACACGAATTTTTTCTTCCCCTGCAAGAAAATCCTTCATCACAAAGGTGAGAATATTGATAAAACCTTTACGACCGGAAACTATTTTCATTCAAAAGTTTCACAGCTTCTTTACTACAAGCTTCATAGAAATTTTACGGAAAGAGTTCTGCTTCGTTTGTATCTCATTGCAAAACACTCCATACAATATATTACCACCTTTGAGAAAATACATATCAGAATCATTAAGTTGTGTGTTGGTTCCAAAGTCATGTAATATTGTCTTCCTACCGACTTAATTAATTTTTATCTTTGTATTTATACAGATGACAAAGGCGAAGATTTTACACATCATCGACGGAGGATTCCTTGGCGGTGGTCAGAAATATATTTCTCACATTTTAGAATTTTCAGACCATAATCTTTTTGAACATTTCGTTATAGCAAAGGGTGGTGAAAATTTTGAACAATCTGTTTCAAGCTTTGATGTAAAGTTTTATAATGTACATCTGCCAAAGCTTTTGCGAACAAGATATCTTAAACCATTAGAAGCATTATATAGAGTTGAGAATTTTGATATCGTTCACTCTCACGGCGGCATAGGAGGATTCTACGGAAGAATTCTAAAGAAACATTTTCCTGCTCTTCGTTCTGTTCATACTATACACGGGATTCATTATGTTCACCGTTCCAATCCGTTGAGCAAACAGTTTTCAATGGCAGTAGAACAATACCTTGTGCAATTTACTGACATGACAATTTGTGTTGCACAAAGTGACTTAGCGTCAAGTTTGAAATATAAGATAGCAGATGAAAACAAAGTAACAGTTATTCTAAACGGCATAGACCATTCAAAGCTTGTGAACAGAAAAAAAAATCTTGAGCTTCTATTTAAGTTAGGATTAAACGAAAGTGATTTTGTGATTGGGAACATCTCGCGGTTCGACATTCAAAAAAATCAGAACGTAATTGTTGAAGCGGCTTATTACTTAAAAGAAAAATTTCCGAATGTCAAAATTCTTCTTGTCGGGGATGGGAGTGAATTCAAAAGAGTAAATAACTTTGTAAGAAGAAATCATCTTGAAGACATTATTCGTTTTACAGGAGAAGTTGAAAATGTCGAGGACTATTATTCTCTCTTTGAGTTATTCATCATGCCGTCATTTTGGGAAGGAATGCCTTACGTTTTGCTCGAAGCAATGGCGTCACGTCTTCCGATAATTTGCAGCAACATCCCGAACCATCTTGAGGTAATTAAAGACAATGTGTCAGCTTTGATTTTTGAACCCAATGACCCGATTGATTTGTTCAGGAAAATCAAACGTGTTTATGAAAACGAAATGCTCTGTCAACGGCTTGCTGAGAATGCTTTGATGGAATCAACTCAATACGAAGCATCCGAAAAAGTAATGATGATTGAAAATGCTTATAAAAAAGTTTTGGGCGAATGAAACGAATAGGTATATTTGGCGGGACGTTCGACCCGATACACTTGGGACATTTAATAATAGTAGAATCAGCATCCGAGATTTTAAATCTCGATGAAGTATTGTTTGTGCCAACTGGGATTCCGCCTCATAAAAAAATTGACGGCTTAACTGACCGTGAAACAAGATTCAGAATGGTTTCCGAAGCAGTCCTCTCAAATTCGAAATTCAAAGCTTCGGACATTGAGATTTACAAAGAGACAGAATGTTACACCATAGAAACACTTCGGGCTTTGCAAACTGAAAATAATCCGGACAACAAATATTTTTTGTTAATGGGAATGGACAGTGGGAAAGATTTTTTCAACTGGAGAGAACCTTATGAAATTTTAAAGCTCGCAAAAGTCGTGGCTATGAGAAGACACGGGTATGATTCGGAAAATATTTCCACGAATAATTTATCTGTAATCGATACACCGGTGATTGACATATCTGCAAGCGATATCAGAAAGCGTGTCAGAGAAAATAAATCAATCAAATACAAAGTGACAAACGAAGTTGAAAAAATAATTTACGAATTAAATCTTTACAAAGACCGGTGAAAAAGATAGTAATGAAGTTTGGGGGAACGTCTGTTCAGGATAGCTCTGCAATCACCAATGTGATAAACATTGTTCGTTCGTCAGAAGCAAAATTAATCGTTGTTGTTTCAGCAATTGCCAAAGCTACAAACTCGCTTGAGCAAATGGCTCACCTTGCTGCTGAAGGCAAAGAAACCGAAGCAAATGAATTATTGAATGAGCTAATTAACAGGCATCATAAAATTATTAAAGAGCTGATTAAAAATTCTTCTAACGCAGCAACAGCCACAGAGAAAATTATGAACAACCATAGAGAAATTACCGAGCTAATCAAAGGTGTTTCGATAATCAATGACTTGTCGCTTCGAACTCTCGACTCTTTCCGTGTCTTCGGAGAATTGATGTCATCAACGATGATTTACTATGCGATGCTCTCGAATGACATTGATGCAGAGCTTGTCGATTCAAGACAAATTATTAAAACAGATAACGAGTTTTCCCGAGCTTATCCTGATTTTGAGCTGACACAAAAAAATATAAACGAAAAAATTCTTCCGCTTCTTGAAAAGAACAAAATAATTCTTACTCAGGGATTCATTGGCTCAACAGTTGACGGAAAGTCAACGACAATGGGACGCGAAAGCTCCGACTTCTCTGCTGCAATTTACGGCTCATGTATTAATGCCGATGAAATTCAAATCTGGACTGACGTTGACGGTGTTCTCACATGTGACCCGAACTTAATTCCCGAAGCAAGAAAACTTTCTCAGCTTTCATTTCAGGAAATGGAAGAGCTTTCAAACTTCGGTGCGAAAGTACTGCACAAAAATTCTGTCAAGCCGGCGTTTCAAAAAAATATTCCGCTCAGAATTCTTAATTCGAAAAATACTTCTTCAACAGGCACTCTGATTAATTCTGAATTGAAATATCAATCAAGCGTTAAATCGATAACTTATAAAACTAACATTGTCGTCCTTAATCTCAAACCCAGAGAGGGCTTGAACCAATACGTATTCTGGGAAATGATGCTGAACATTTTAAGCAAGCATAAACCGCAGATTGATTTATTCTTCTCGTCAAACAATGCAGTTACAATTGTAATAGCAATCAACAACTATACAAAGATTCATTTTGAAGAGCTTCGCACAGAGTTCTCAGAAATTTCAGATTACTCTATGAACCAGGAGCTTGGTTTGGTGACGCTTGTCGGCTCTGACTTGCGTAAAGTAAAAAACTTTGAGCAAAGAATTTTTATCTCAATCCCAAATATAAAATCCAACTCAATTGTCTTTGGGTATAATCCTTTCAGCTTTTCCATTCTCATATATAAAACCGAACTCGATTCAGCTGTTAAAAATTTGCATAATGAATTTTTCGGTGAAAAGATATCTGATGACGGCTTATTCGAGAAAACTTTTAACAAAGAATTATTAATAGCATGATTAAGCTTGCAATAGTAGGTTACGGCAAGATGGGCAAAGAAATTGAATCGTGTCTTGATTCCGAATTTCAACTGTCCGGAAGATATGACATCGATAACCCGATTGAAAATATTTTAAATGACAAACCTGACGTTGCAATTGAATTCACTTCACCGCAAAGTGTAATTGGCAATTTAGAATTCCTGATTGAGAATAACATCAATGTCGTTTGCGGAACAACCGGATGGTATGAGCAATCAGACAATATAAAAAAATTAGTCAAAGAAAATTTAACCGGATTTATTTATGCAAGCAATTTTTCAATAGGTGTGAATTTGTTTTTCCAGGAGATACAATCTATTGTTCCATTGATTGAAAAATTTAAAATCTACAACTCATCAATTGAAGAAACTCACCACAAACAGAAGATTGATAAACCAAGCGGAACGGCTATTCGTGCCGCCGAATTTTTCTTGAAAAACTCTCAACTAAGAACAAAATATTCAGTTGATAATGAAAATGCAGAATCTGACGAGCTGAATATTATTTCAAAACGGATAGACAATGTTGTTGGCAATCACAAATTAATTTTTGAATCACAGTTTGATAAAATCATTCTTGAACATGACGCAAAATCAAGGACAGGTTTTGCAGAAGGTGCTTTGCTAGCAGCAAAATTCATTCACAACAAAAAAGGTTTTTACAAGTTCGAAGAAATCTTTAACCAATTAGTTTAAACAAATGGAAGAACAAAATAATCCTGAATCTCAACCAACAGAACAAGAGTCAACCACAATTGTGCATGACATAACTCTTGGCGATGCAATGTCTGGAGTTTTCACCGAGCCATCGGAAACATTTCGGTCAATAAAAAATTCCTCAAAGAAAAATTATTGGTTAGTGCCGATAATAATTTTTGTGCTGATAACAGTCATCGCAAGTTTTCTCGTAATCAATGATGAAGAATTATATTCCAGTATCAAAGACAAACAGTCAAAAGCGATTAAAGAAAGCATGGAACAGCAGGTCAAAGACGGAAAGATGACCAAAGAGCAGATGAATGAATCACTTGAGAAAACCGAAAAATTCTTCGACAAGTCGAGCCCATTTTTTATGATAATGGCTATCGTTGGTCCGCTGTTTTCAACTTTCATTTTGTTCTTCTTAAAAGGATTAATCTTCTGGGGAGCGTTTAAGCTGCTCAAAGGAACAGCAACATACATGCAAGCTCTGTCGGTTATCGGTTTGTGCGGATTGATAGCTTCGATTCAATATATCATCGGAACAGTACTCGCAATCTTCACGGGAAAATTAATGGCAGGGTTAAACTTAACTATGATTCTTTCCGAAGAATCTGTGGGGCAATCAATTTACAAATTGCTCGCTCATCTTGATGCATTTAATATTTGGTATTTCATTGTGGCTGGAATCGGTTTCGCTAAAGTTTCGCAAATTAAATCTTCAACTTCGTTCACTGTAGTTTTTGGTTTGTGGATTGTGTGGGTAATGCTGACCTCTTTCCTGAATTTGGGAATCTTCGGTATGTGAGAAAACTATGACACCTTGTCAAGAGTTGTAAGCAAATCGTCAATCAATTCCTGAGTATCCTCAATCCCAACAGAAAGACGAACAAGATTGTCTGTGATACCAAGCTGGTTCCGTTCTTCTTCGCTTATTCCAACATGCGAAGTTTTTGACGGCTGAATTATGAGAGATTCAATTCCTCCCAAGCTCGGAGCAAAGATTGGAATTTTTGCATTCCTTAAAAAGCTGTCGATATTTTTCGGCTCCATGTCCAATTCAAAGCTGAGCATTCCCCCGAATCCATTCATCAGTTCCTTCGCTCTCGAATAGCTTTCGCCCGACTTCAACCCGGGATAATTTACCTTCTTAATTTTCTTGCTGCCTTCAAGTGCTTCAGCAACTTTCACAGCACTTTGATTTTGATAATCAACTCGTAAAGCAAGGGTTTTAATTCCGCGATTCAAAAGAAAACATGCATGCGTATCGAGACAGCCGCCGAGATGATTAAGCCGGTGAGTAATTTTTTCTATGATTTCTTTTGAAGCACAGACAGCTCCTGCGACAATATCACTGTGACCGTTCAAATATTTCGTTGCACTTTGAAGAACAATATCAAAACCAATTTCAGCAGGATTAAAATTAACCGGTGTTGCAAAAGTATTGTCAATCATCGAAACAATACCGTGTGATTTCGAAAAATCAGTTACAGCTTTCAAATCACCAACGACCATCAGCGGATTTGCAATCGATTCAACGTAAAACACTTTAGTATTTTTTCTGAGAAGCTGTTCCCATGATTCGGGTTTCGATGCGTCAATTGGTGAGCACTCGATTCCATGCTCCGGTAAATCTTGGGTGATGAAGCCATACGTTCCGCCGTAAATATAATTTTGAAAAAGAACATGGTCACCCGGTTTTAAGAAAGTCAGAAGTGAAGTTGAAATTGCAGACATCCCGCTCGATGTAACGACTGCAGACTCGGTTTTTTCAAGCATTGATAATTTCTTTGCAAGCAAATGGTGATTCGGAGAGTTGTTAAGACGCAGATAACGGATATCATCGTATGCTCCGCTGCCGCCGTATTCATAAGTCGAGCTTTGAAAAATCGGCATCACAACCGCTCCGTCGATTCGTGCTTCCTTTTCACCTTCGTGTATTAATTTCGTCAGCAGTGATTTGAATTCAGACATGATTTAAATATTAGAATTATTAAATTGTTCTCTGGTGTTAATCTTTTGTAATTCTCTTTCGATTACAAGCTCGGCAATTGCCAAAGGCAGAAGCTCTTTTGAATTCTCCGCGAAAACTGCATCAAGCTTGCTCTGGCTTACATCAACCATGTATAGAACCTGCATAAGCTTTTCCATTTGATGGTTGAGCATGTAATCAATTTTTCTTGCGATAGAATATTTCAACTCTTCATTTTGAAAATTGTCCGGCTCTATTTCAAATGTTTTGTATAGCTCAATTGCCGCAGATTGTTCCTCATCAATCATAGAGCCATCCGTTTTTATCCTGAACTCTTCAACAGGAATTCCGTTTATCAAATGGCTTTGAATTATTTTTTCCAGAACTTTCGGTTTGCATGAGTGGTACCAAATTCCTTCAGGGTAAACAACTGCGGTAGGACCTTTCGTACAAATGCGGAGACAATTCGCTTTCGTTCGGTAAACCGTTCCGTCCTGAGCCAAACCAAGCTCGTTCAATCTGTGTTTCAGAAAATCCCACGATTCCATTCCTTCTTCCCGCTCACAGCATTTCGGTTTCGTCTGGTCACAGCATAGAAAAATATGCCGTTTGATATTTTTTATACCGAGTTTCTCAACTTTGTTGTATAACTTCTCGCTCACTTATTTCTCAATCTGATTTGCTTCAAAAAACATAACTGCTTTGTCTTCAGCTTTGAATGATACTTGAATCGGGTTACAGCATACTTCACAATCTTCAATATAAGTTTGTTGTGTAACTGATAAATCAAGCACGAATGAAATTTCTTCTCCGCAATAAGGACAATTGAAAAAATGTTCTAATGTTTCATTCATTGATTGAATGAGTCTTTAGATTCCATTTAGTGTTTGAATCTTCAAGCATTCTTTTCAACCGACCAATGTGAATTAGTAATTTTTCTTTGTCGGTTTCCTTTAACAATTCTGCTGTCCATCCAAAGACAGAATTTTCATCTTCACAGCTATGATTCTGCTGATGCTTGCCAATCATACATTCTTCACACTGCCAGTCAACTAGCTTGCATAACGGAGCACAAAGAATAAGTTCATCGAACCCATTCTGCCAATCCGTTGCTAACCATGAGTCCGATGCTCTGCCGTTATTAAATTTTTTTAAAAGAAAATCCCGGCATGCATCGTCATTAACAATATTTTCAAATGCGATAACCTGGCGGAGAGTTAAAAGACGGGCAAGCTCCGGTGAAGCACCATTCAATTTCCATTCATCAGCAATTTCATCAAAGCTTTTAAGTGAATTAAGAATTTCCTGTTTGTCGGGTGACATTTATTTTGAAATAATTCTTCTGACATTTTCAGTTGAGATTTTCATCTGCACTATCCAGCCACTTCTCGATATCACCGACGAAAGATTCTATGCACCCGTCCTCAAATGGAGATTTCAAATCGGCAAGCTTTACCAAATCGAGAAATGACATACTTCCCCCGGCTTTGCAGAGACGCATATAATCAGCAATGGCTTTGTCTCTGTCATCGTGAGATTTTTTCCAGAACTGGAACGCACAAATTTGAGCAAGACAATAATCTATATAATAGAATGGTATCAGATAAATATGTCGCTGCTGCTGCCATCTTCCGCCTTGTTTCAGAAATTCGTTATCATCGTAATCTATGTAAGGTAAATATTTTTTCTCGATGTCAAGCCAGGCTTGTTTTCTTTCCTTCGCAGTTGCGTTAGGATTTTCATAAACAAAATGCTGAAACTCATCGACCGAAACTCCATAAGGCAAAAATATCAGCGAGCCTTTGAGATGTGAGTATTTAAACTTATCCGTTTGCTCTTTGAAAAAACAATTCATCCAGGGCCACGTTAAAAATTCCATGCTCATTGAATGTATCTCACAAGCTTCTGCAGTCGGAGAATAATATTCCGGAATCTCGTGGTTGCGGCTTGCGTATGACTGAAATGCATGTCCGGCTTCGTGTGTCAGAACTACGACATCACCTGCAGTTCCGTTAAAGTTGGAGAATATAAACGGCGACTTATACTTTTCGATGAACGCACAAAATCCGCCGCCTTCTTTTCCTTTCTTATTCACCAAATCCATCAGCTCGTTGTCATTCATAAACTTGAAGAACTCTGCCGTCTCTGGCGAAAGCTCGTTATACATATTCACTGCACAGCTGACAATCCATTCCGGCTCGCCGTGCGGTTTAGCATTTCCGGTTTTATAATCTATCGGCTGGTCATAATATTTCATTGAATCCAATCCGAGACGTTGTCTTTGTTTTTCTTTCAGGCGTGCAGCAATCGGAACTATGTATTGCTGAACATTCTTTCTGAACTTTGCAACCATTTCAGAATTGTAATCTGTTCGTCCCATTCTGTTGTAACCCATCTGCACAAAATTTTTATAGCCAAGCTTCACAGCCATATTATGTCTCGTCTTCACAAGGTCATCGAAGATTCTGTTAAGCTGCTCTTCGCTATCAACAAAGAAACTCCACTTGGCATTGTTTGAATTCCGTCGCATATCACGGTTGATATCCTGTGTGAAAGGTGTGATGCCTTCAAGATTTCTTTCTTCCCCTTCGAACATAATTTTCGCCGAAGCCAAAAGCTTGGAATACTCTGTACGCAACTGATTCTCATCTTTCAGGTCTTCGACGATTTCATCTTTAAAAGTTTTAACAACTACATCGGCAATATCGAACAATTGTTTCCCGAATTTTTCTTCAAGCTGTTTTTTGAATTTAGATTTAATCAGTGAATTGTAGTAACGGGTAGTCATCCCTTCGAACAATGGCTCGACTTCATCGAAAAAATCCTGCTCGGTTTCATATTCCTTGTCGGTGGTATCGATAGAATATCTTATCCTCGCAATCGAACCTTGTGTCCAGAATTCCGAACGAAGATTATTTATATCCTTAATTATTGCTTCCTGAATTTCTACGTTCTCTGCCGTATCGAAAATTTCTAGAAGGTCTTTGAACTTCGTCTGAAACTCGTTTATATCCGGACGCTTATATTCAAATTCACTGAATTTCATAGTTGGCTTTTGTTAAATTTGTTTTTAGGAAAGTTCAAAAATAAGAAATTGAAAGGAAAGAATAAGTAGAAAGATTTTTATCGAGGTCTTTCTCCATGTTCCTCCGTGCCCTCTGCTGTGAAACATTCTTTACCAAATAGAATAACGGGCATGTCCCTTTGTTGAAAATTTCCCCGCTCATCGCACACTCGACTCTCGGACTCAAAACTTTTCTTTGCTTTTCTTCTTCGCCTCACTCGTTATCTTCTTCCATTTCTTTTTTTCTACAAGCTGTGCTTTCTTATCCTGCTTGCGTTCAAAATATTTTATTTCATTCAAAAGCTTCCTGTAACTTTTAAACCTGTCTTCTTCAAGCTGTCCTTTGCTGATTGCTTCTCTCACAGCACAGCCCGGCTCGGATTCATGTTTGCAATCGCTGAACTTACATTCAAGAACTAATTTTTCAATGTCCTCAAACATCCTGCTCAAGCCCTCTTCACCTTCCCACAACTGAATCTCTCGGATTCCAGGAGTGTCAATAATTATTCCGCCGCCCGGAAGAAGAATCATTTCGCGGTGAGTCGTCGTATGCTTTCCGCGGTCCTTGTAATCGCTTAGCTCATTCACTTTCATCTTTGAAGATGACAGCATCGAATTAATCAGTGTCGATTTCCCGACACCCGATGAACCAACGACTGCTCCTGTTTTATTGTCTTTCAGCAGAGCAAGAATATTCTCTATGCCGGAATTTTTCAGAGCACTTACAGCAAACACAGGCGTCCCGAAGCTGATGGATTCTATCTCACTTAAAATGTCAGAATAATCTTCAACGAGGTCAGTTTTGTTCAGGATTATTACAGGTTTTATTTTATTATCCCATGCAAGCGTTAAATATCTTTCAAGGCGCCGAACGTTCAGCTCGTTATTCAGCGATGTTACAACAAACAAATAATCCAGATTCGCAGCCATCACCTGCTCTTCCGTAACAACCCCCGCCTGCTTCCGCGAGAACTTATTGAAACGCGAAAGTATTGCTTCTATCCTCACGCAATTTTCAGAACCTGTCTTTGAAACTGCTGCCCAATCACCTACTGAGGGAATTTCATTCAGTTTCGTAAAAATATTTGATGCCTTCTCAGCTTTAAGCTTACCGTCATCAGAATAAAGCTCATAATAATTTCTGTGCTCAACCGATATGCGTGCGGGCAGAAATTCTTTGCCGGAAAATTCTTCGAACATCGCTTCGAAGTAACTATTCCAGCCGTATTCTGAAAGCTTATTCAAATTATAAAATATTCATTTTAAAAGATTCTCTTGTCTGTTTTACCTCACCCTGTCCTGACGGGGTGAGGTGTTCACACTTCACACTTCTCTATTTCACACTTATTGTGCACTCTCAACTCCGCACTCTCGACTCACGACTTATTCTCTGCACTCTCGACTCACAACTCACGACTCTCGACTCCGAACTTCTCTTTCCTTGCGAAGCTGTCTCGTGTAAAGATTAAAGTAATGTCCTTTTGCTCTCATCAATTCAAAATGATTCCCTTGTTCAATTACGCTTCCATTGCTTATGACAATTATCCTGTCGCAATTTCTGATTGTTGATAACCTGTGAGCAATGATAATCGAAGTCCTGCCTTTCAGAAGTCCTTCGATTCCTTTTTGAATCTTTTGTTCTGTCAGTGTATCGACGGAAGAAGTTGCTTCGTCCATAATAAATATTGACGGGTCTTTTATCACCGCACGTGCAAAAGAAATTATCTGCTTCTCTCCCAATGAAAGATTCTCACCTGCTTCGCCGGCATGTTCGTGAATTCGGTCAATCATTTCCTCTCCGCCGGATGTAATCAGTGCCTGCAAAATTTCTTCATCGCCGGCTTCGGGTTTTCCGACTTTAATATTTTCATGAATCGTTCCGGAAAATAAATGCGGTGTCTGCAGAACAATTCCGAGATGTTGTCTTAAGCTTTGAGTTGTCATCTCTTTGTAATCGATTCCGTCTATTAGCAAATTGCCGTTCGTCGGTTCGTAAAACCTGCAAATCAAATTTATGATTGTAGATTTTCCTCCGCCCGTTTCTCCGACCAAAGCAACCGATTCACCTGCGTTGATTTTCAAATTGAAATTTTTTAAAACGTCGATTCCTTCGACATAAGAAAATGAAACATTTTTGAATTCAATCTCACCGAGAATATTATAAAACAAAGATGCATTGTCTTTGTCTTTAATCACCGGCTCTGTTTCAAGCAGAGAAAAAATTCTTTCTCCTGCTGAGATTGAATTCTGTGCCTGCGAATAGAACCGTGAAATATCAAGTATCGGCTCGAACATTGAAGTTGCAAAACCGAAAAAAGCCGCAAGCATCCCAACACTAATGTCCGGTTGAATGCCGAGTGTCATTATTCCGCCGTAGTAAATTACAAACGCTGCGGAAACCGAGCCGCCGAAAATTACAAGCGGTGTGTACATTGCACTATAATAAGCCGACTTGTAAGATGACAATCTCATCTTTTCGGAAAGCTCGCTGAACATTTCGCTCACACGTTCTTCCTGTCCCAGACTTTTATTAACTTCAACACCGTTGATATGCTCGTTAAAGCTCGCTGTAATTTCGCTGTTCGTTTTTCTTGCTTCACGCGAAAATCTCAGAATCAGCATTCTTATCTTGATAGAAATAAAAGCAAGGAATGGCAAGCTGATTGTTACAACAAGAGCAAGCTTCCAGTGCAGGATGAACATAACGATTACGCAAAATGTTATCATCCCGATTCCCCAAATCAGCTCAATCATTGTCCACGAAATAAGCTCGGTGACTTTCACTGCATCAAGAGAAATTCTTGAGATGAGCCAGCCGGTTGCGGCTTTGTCGTAATATGAAAATGAAAGTTCCTGCAGTTTGCGGAACATCTTTTGCCTGAGGTCGAACATTATGTTCTCCATAATTCTTCCGGCGAAATTTATGAAACCGAAGACCCCTCCTGCTAAAATGAATCCGAGTAAAAGAAAAATGATGAAATACTTTATCAGAATTTCTTTTGTGTCAGCACCTGCTGTGCCTGATAATATCGGCATGATTGCGTTGTCGATAAGATTTTTCCAGACAACCGGATAAATCGCTTCAACTGCTGCAACAACAAGTACGCAAGCAATGAACGAATACATAATTTTCGGATACTTGAAACAGTAACCGAGCATTCTTTTCATGAACGGAAAAAGCTCACCCTTGGTTTTAAATTGTTTATCTTTAAGCTGTGACATTTATTTAAAATTAAATTTCAATTTTTGAATTAGAGAATTTTCTCTTTTCACTTTTCTCTTTTGACGTTTCGCTAAGCTCATTCTTTATTTCATCTTCAATCGAAAGCTGCAAATCAAAAATCTTTCTGTAATAACCTTTGCGTTCATAAAGCTCATCGTGGCTGCCTTCTTCAATCAGCTTTCCTTTTTCAAGAACAATTATTCTGTCACAAAACTGAAGCGAAGTTACCCTGTAAGCAATTATTATTGTCGTTTTATTTTTTATCAACGAGTTGATTGAATTTTGAATGTGATATTCAGTTTCAGTATCAACCGATGAAGTTGAATCATCGAAAATCATCACGTCAGGATTTTTAAGAATTGTTCTTGCAATCGTGAGCCGCTGTTTCTGCCCGCCCGATAAAGTTACACCGCGTTCACCTATTATTGTATCATAAGATTCCGGAAGCTTCTCTTCAATTATCTCGTGGATGCTTGCATGAACTGCTGAGTCAACAATCTCATCGATGTGAGTTTCAGGATTAGAGTAAGCAATGTTTTCTTTGATTGTCGTTGAAAACAAAAATGGCTTTTGCAAAACAACACCGAACTTCTCACGCAGAAATTCTTTGGAATATTTATTCAGCCCGATTCCGTCAAGAAATATTTCACCTTCACTCGGCTCGTAGAATCTCATCAGCAAAGAAACGATTGTAGTTTTTCCTGAACCGCTCGAACCAATCAACGCAATGTTTTCTCCTGCTTTGATTTTGAAGCTTACATTTTTTAAAACGTATCCATCAGCGTCATTGTATTTGAAAGAAACATTTCTGAATTCAATTTCTCCTTCGATAGTTTCTTTCTTTATGCCGTCATAGATTTCTTCTTTCTCATCAAGGATTGAATAAATTCTGTCGAGAGCAACTTTCGTGATTCCCATTTCAGTTGTGATTTGAGCAAGACGTCTCATGGGCCACGTTACAAGCGATGAGTAAGTAAAGAACGCAAGGTATTGCCCAAGAGTTATCTCGCCGCCCATCACGAACATTCCTCCTGCAAAAATCGAAATTGCAATTTGCGAGAAAATCAAAACGTCACTCCAGGGCCAGAGCACTCTGTTTATCCTGACGAGCTTCAAACCCCAATCCTTCTTCAAAGAATTTTGCTCTGTGAATTTATTTATCTCGCTTTCCTCAAGAGCAAAAGCTTTTACAACGCGGATTCCAGTGATGTTCTCCTGAGTAATGCTCGTCAGCTTGTCCTGTTGTTTTTCGTGCTCTTCCCAGACAGCCATTTCTTTTTTCAGAAAGAAGTAACATGAGATGAGAATAAACGGAACAACGCTGACTGCAATGAAAGCATACTGAACATGAATTGATAGCATCATAGAAAATGAAAGAACAAAAATGAAAATCATTCTCATCGATTCAACAACCTGCATCGAAGCAAATTTTCTGACTGTCTCAACGTCACCTGTGCAACGCTGAATCAATTCACCTGTCAGTATTCTATTGAAATATGAAACAGGCAGCTTTTGAATATGGGTGAACAACCTGTCTTTTAAATTTTTTATTGCATGCTCGGTAACTGAAGAGCTCATTGCACTTGAAAAGAACATTGTTCCGCCGCGTAAAAGCGAAACACAAACAAAAATTATCCCTACGAAAATCAACACGACGCCAACACTGTTTGTTGAAACATCAGGGATAATATTCAGCATTGTGCTGATAAAAAAGTCGTTGCCGATATTCGTCTTGCCGTTGATTGTTTTGATAAGAACGTTATCGATGCTTAGCTGCAAAATTTTCGGCTCAAGTATCCTGAACGCAATGGAAAGACAAAGCAAAGCACCCGCTCCAAGATAGCTGTACCTGAACCTGCCGAGTATTTCGAATAATCTTTTTATTGTTATCATTTGTTAAACTCTATAGTATAAAAAAAAACTGCGAACCTTTTTGAGTCCGCAGTTTATAAACTTATTATTGTAAACTTAACTTCGTATAAGCAAATTAAACCACGAACATTTCGTGCCCGGTGTTTTATCTGGCACGATGATGAAATTATATGTCATTCTGAAACTCATTTTGATTTTATGTTGTGTGATTTAATTTTTTGTTTGATACAAAATTAACCATAAGAGTTGGAAGTGTCAAGAAATGCAAAAAATAATTTGCAAAAATTTTTTCACATCCACTCCAAATTCAATGATGAGCAGATTCATCTTGTTATTCGTCCGCCTCATTTTCGGCGAGCTGTTGAACTATTTTTTCCACAGTTAACTTTGTTTACTTTTAAAACTTAATAACATCCATTACTCCAAGTTTTGTTTTCATAATTAAAATTTTATTGTAATCACAAGGAAAAGTTTTATAATCTTCATCAAAATCTTTCGCATTACTATTTAAAATAATTGTTGAATCATTTACACGTTTATAATAATATTCTTGATAAAAATTTCCTTGTCTAAGACATCTTTTCGGCATACCTCCTGACAAACTATCTGTCCAATTTCCACTCATAATTAACTTGCCCTTTTTTGTTTTATACTTTCCCGCTGCAAAAAAAGGACCAAATCTACTGTATGAATCACAACTGTCTTTTGCGAGAGGAAAAGCATCTGTATAAAACTCGTATCTATAAAGAAATGAATCAGGAGTGAAAAAAAAATTATGAAGATGCCCAGAAAATAAACATAATGGTAAAATCATATTCCATTCCCCTTCAAATTTTTCGTTTACTTTACTTGCGGAACAGCCAAACAATACAATTAATAAAAAACAAATAAGAAAATAGATTAATGATTTAAACATTTATTGTTCCTTCACTAACAACTACAGCCTTACCGGAAAGCATCACACGGTCACCGACTAATTCAACTCCGACAACTCCGCCCCGCTTAGATGCCTGGTACGCATTGAATTTATTTTTGCCGAGACGTTTATTCCAGTAATAAGCCAAAGCACAATGAGCCATGCCGGTTACGGGGTCTTCGTTAATTCCTTTGTGCGGTGCGAAAAATCTTGAGATGAAATCAAACTCACCATTTGATTTTGCTGTTACAATCATTCCCCACATCGGAAGCTTAATCATTTTTCCGAAATCGGGTTTAAGATTTATCACTTCATCTTCGCTTGCAAGCTCAACCAAATAATTCCATTTCGTTTTGTGAACAGAAACAGGCTCGGCTTTGATTGAATCAATCAACTCGGTTGTTACTTCAGACGGTGAAGATTCAGCCACAGGAAAATCCAGCACGATTACTGAATCATTTTTTGTTGCAGCCAATGTTCCGCTTCGGGTATAAAATTCTATGCGGTCTGATTTTTCAATTCCGAAATTCCAGAGTACACATGATGAGGCAAGCGTTGCATGACCGCAAAGGTCAACTTCATCAGTTGGTGTAAACCAGCGAAGATTATAGCCGTCTCCGTTCTTAAAAAGAAAAGCAGTTTCGGAAAGATTCATCTCGGCTGCAATGTTCTGCATCAACGCTTCATCGATTGTTGTTGTTAGCAGACAAACCGCTGCAGGATTTCCTTTAAACGGAGCATCCGTAAATGCATCAACCGTATAAATTGGTAATTTCATAAATACAAATTAACTGAATTGTATAAAATAAAAAATCCCGCTGTTGAACGGGATTTGAATTAACAAAATTTTGAATGTTCTATTTCGCAAGAACCATTTTGCGGACTTCGGTTTTCTCAGATGTTTTTAATCTGTAAAAATAAATTCCGCTCGGCAAGCTCGAAGCGTTGAAAGAAACTGTATGCTCGCCTTCGCTTTGTGCTCCGTCAAACAAAACAGTAATTTCTCTTCCTAACCTGTCGTAAACGGTTATCTTCACGTTTGTTGCTCTGCCCAATGAGTAAGAAATATTTGTTTCCGGGTTGAACGGATTCGGATAGTTCTTAAGGTTGAATACAGATTCTTCGTTACTCTTTGTATCGCTGTTTGATAATTCCTGTTTAACTTCTTTGTTCGGTCTTTCCGAAACCAATGCAATTCCAGTTTCAACTTTTGCAGCTTTATAATCTTTTCCTGCAAGATAGCTTAGCTGAAATCCAATCGCTTCATTTTCAAGAACTGAAAAATCGTCTGCGTTATTTTTTGAAATAACTTTCCACTCGTTATCATTTAAGTTGATGTGAATTTCTTTCCAGCCGGAAAAGTTTAACGGAATGATTTTTGATTCAAGACGCGTGTCTGAGTTCTCATCATACTTTCCGTCATTGTTCTTATCAAACAAAAGCTGAACGCTTGCACTCAAATCGTTGCCTGTGCCCTGAAGCATGATTGAAAGAATATTATCCTGAACAACCTGAAACTTCTGGTCTTTTCTAATCAACCCAACAAATGAGTTCGGTGTGATTTTCATTCCGTCAGTTAAAACCTCAGCGAAACCATTCTCGGCATTATCCTGCTCATGCGAATATTTCATGGAAACATTTCCGCCTGAATACCAGCCGGTCATATTATGGTCTGAAAAACCATCTATAACAATTGCGTTTTGTTGAGCTAAAAGAGTTGACGAAAAGAGAATTGCGATGAAAGTCAAAAAAATTCTTGTAATGACTTTTGTCATTTAAATTACCTCCAAAATTTTAAGATATGGTTTAGAAAAACTACTTAACGAGAGTCATCCTTTTAACGGATGAGTACTCTCCAATTTGTAGTTTATAGAGGTAGATTCCTGCGGGAAGCTCTGTTGCATCGAAGTAGTATTCGTAGTAGCCGGCTGACTGATAATCGTTAACGATTAACTGGACTGCCTGACCAACTAAGTTGAATACTGTGAGCTTTACATTCCCGTCAGTTTTTAGAGTGTAAGAAAGTATGGTCGATGGGTTGAACGGATTAGGATAATTCTGATTAAGAATGAACTTATCAGGATTGCCCTTATTGTCCGTAAGCTGTTCTTTATTTGAAGCGCTTAAGTAAGTTGTGCTTAGAATAAAAAATAGGCTTAATATTATCGTATATACTTTATTCATCTACCTTATAAAACTGTTACAAAATTAACGGTCGTAATTTTCAAAGTCAAGCAATTTTCAAGTAATTTTGGGAGAGAGTTATTATCTCTCCCAAAAAATTTAATTATTGCACTTTAATCGCAAAAATTCTTTCCTGTCCATCCTGAGCGATTGCCTTCAACAAAATCGTTTCTCCACTTTTCTTCCCGCTGATTGCGTCTTCCAAATCTTCAACTGTGCTGATTTTCTTCTTGTTCGCCTCGGTTATAACAAATCCCGGCTGTAAGCCGCGAAGAAATGACTCGGAATATTGGTCAACTTTTGTAATGACAACCCCGCTGCTAACTCCAAGTTTTTCTTTCAGGATGTTGTCAACATTTTTGATTGTCAATCCGATTGATGAAATCGACTTAGTCGGAGCTCCGCTTTTCCCCGGGTCATCATTTCCTTTATTTATAATAGTTGTCTGTCCGTCATCTTTTCTCGGCTTCAAGGTAACTTCTTTCTCAAAAGTTTTTCCTTCTCTGAAAACTGAAAGCTTAACCATATCGCCCGGATGCTTGCTGCTGATAATTGTCTGAAGCTCGTTGGAAGCATTCACATCTTTTCCGTCAACTGAAAGTATCACGTCGCCTGCCTGAAGCCCGGCTTCTTCTCCAGCTCCGCCTTTTTGCAAGCTCTGGACAAGAACTCCCTTTGCCTTATCAAGCCCGAGTCCTTTCGCCATTGTTTCATCTACTGTTTGAATCTGAACGCCGATATATCCGCGGCTGACTTTCCCGTCTTTAATTAAATCCGAAACAACACTCTTAACAAGATTCACCGGAATTGCGAATCCGTATCCCTGATAAAAACCGGTGTTGGTTTGAATTGCAGAGTTGATGCCAATAAGCTGTCCGTTTATATCTACCAAAGCACCACCGCTGTTACCGGGATTAATTGCCGCATCAGTTTGAATAAAGTTTTCAATTCCATAACCGCCGCCGTTGATTCCGATGTTTCTTCCGAGAGCACTCACGATGCCTGCAGTAACTGTGTAATTCAAGCCAAGCGGATTACCGATTGCAAGAACCCATTGACCAACCTGAACTCCGTCAGAATTTCCCATCGAGCAAACTTGTAAATCTGCTGCGTCAATTTTAATTACGGCGAGGTCTGTGTTCGGGTCTGTGCCGATAAGCTTTGCAGTGAATTCTCTTTTATCAGTCAGTGTAACTTTGATTCCTGACTCTGAAGCATCTTTCACAACATGATTGTTGGTAATAATATATCCGTCTTTCGTAATAATTACACCCGAGCCGCTTCCCATTTCAGGACCCTGTGGACCTTGTTCAGGCATTTCAAAATCAGGACCGAAGAAAAATTTGAACTGGTCGTTGTTATCTTTCTGATTTTTCTTTGGAGCAGTTTTTATCGTGATACTTACAACTGTCGGCGTAACCGCTTTGCAGATTTCAACAAAAGCATCGTTCATTTCTTTTACGCTCGCTGGCATGTTAGTAAGAGGAGGTGTCGTGTTGAATTCGATTTGTGTATCGGAATGAACTTTCTTCACGCCCGTGAAGTTTGCAATAAGGACTGCACCTGTAACTAAAGCGAAAAGAACTGCGAAGCCCGTTGCGATAATTGATTTTCTTGTCATTGTTTTATCTCCTTGAGATTTATTTTTTATATTATAAAAAAATTACTTTGATAATTCTTAATTATGCTGAATTTACTTTTTGAAGAACTGCATCCACCTTCGAAGAAGGAACATGGTCAAGATGATGCCTGAAATAATTTTCGAAAAACTTTTCTATCCTGTTTGCTGAATTGTTATCAATAAAAAGTCCTGTGACTTGTTTTAAGTTCCACGAATCCAGCCGATTGATTATCTGTGCATCCTGCGACGTCAGGAAATAGCTTCCGTTCGATTCACCGACTCGGTCGCTGTAAAGCGAATCGTTAGCATTTATCTCTACGCCAAGATGTTTTGAAAGCTGAAGAACAAACTTGTAAAATATATTCACAAAATTTTTATCGGACTCATCCAAAAGAGCAAGCGACTCGACGAAGCAATTAAAAATATTTTCACTGGGGTGATTCTCCGTCGTCGTCCTGTTCAATAAATCCGTAATCCTGAATGCAACCGAAAGCTTTTCATCGTTTGAATAAATGTTTTGAAAAGAACGAACAAACTCCGCCGATGATAAATTATGCAGTGTCCGGTTCTCTTTGTAATAAAAAATTATTTCCACAAAGCTCATCGATTGAAGCGACCCGCTGAATTTGCTTTTTGTGTCCCTCACTCCTCTTGCAACACAACTTAGCTTTCCGTTGGAGCGTGTATAAAAAGAAACTATCCTGCTCTTGTCACGATAGTTGAATGACTTCAGCACAACCGCTTCTGTTTTAATAATCGCCATCACTCAACCTCGCTTTCCTTGTTTGTCTGAACAAACGCCCTGAACATCTGCCTGATTGAATTAAAATCATACGGCGGATAATGAACTTTGTATTCTGTGATTATCGCACTCACCAATTCATTCGGCACGACGTCGAACGCAGGATTTAATACCGGAACATCTTCTCCTGTGATTCGCTCGCCTTTTATTTCTTTGATTTCATTTTCATCACGCTCTTCGATGAGAATTTTATCACACGAATCAATTTTGAAATCAATTGTCGAGCTTGGTGCGGCAACGTAAAAAGGAATCTTGTGATGATGGCAGTTCACAGCCAGCGAATAGCTTCCGACTTTATTTGCCACGTCGCCGTTTGTTGCAATCCTGTCAGCTCCAATTATTACACAATCAACCAATCCGTCTTTCATTAAGTTTGCAGCCATCGAATCGATGATTAAATCATATTCAATTTCATTTTTATCAAGCTCGAAAGTCGTAAGCCGTGCTCCCTGCAAAAGCGGTCTTGTTTCATCGACAAAAACAAAAACATTCTTCCCCTGCTGTTTCGCAGTCGAAATAATTCCCAACGCAGTTCCGATTCCGCCTGTCGCAAGCTCACCTGTGTTGCAGTGAGTTAAGATGTTCATCTTTTCTCCGATAAGCTGCGAGCCGTTAACTCCGATTCGCTTGCACATCTCGACGTCTTCATCAAAAATCTCGTCCGCTTCTTTTAAAAGCAAATCCTGAATCTCTTCGAACTCTTTGTTCTTGTTCTGTTCGAAAATCTTTTCAAGACGTTCGAGGGTGTAGAATAAATTTCTCGCAGTCGGTCGTGCGTTTCTGAAATCGGAAATCAATTTATAAAATCTTACTTCCAGATTTTTCTTATTGCCCGACTTCAAATTATGAATTCCAAGCACAACTCCGTAAGCCGCAGCAATTCCAATCAGCGGTGCACCGCGTATCTTCAATTTCTTGATTGCTTCGACAACATCCGTGTAATCTTTCGTCTTGACATATTTTTCTTTTAGCGGAAGCAATGTCTGGTCGAGAAAAACCAGCTCGTGAGTGTTCGTGTATTCAAGCTTATTTATCATCTTCTAAAATTTTTATTCGCCAAGCTCGCCATGTGTTGAGGAATGTTTCACTATTATTTTATTAATTGCCACGACCTTCAGGTCGTGGCAAAGAACAACGGACATGTCGGGCTTTAGCCCAACCAATAAATATTTTGGATAAAGCCAGGATAAAATTTTTCATTACCCACGACCTAAAGGTCGTGGCAATTTTTAATTGACTACTCTCCCCTCTCCTCACAGGAGAGGGGTTGGGGGTGAGGTCAAAAATCTGAAATCCCATCTTAATCAAGCTCAAAGTGTGAAAAGCTTTTGAACTCCGCAATCCTGTCGTAAATTGCTGCGTGAGTTAAATCTTTAATTCCTTCGACAGAAAACTTTTCCACGCTGAAAGAAGCAATCGCACTCCCGTGAATTACTGCACGCTTCATGTTGTCGTATGAAACGTCATCCGTCTTAGCAAGGTAGCCGATGAATCCTCCCGCAAAGCTGTCGCCAGCACCCGTCGGGTCGAAGATTGATTCAAGCGGATAAGCCGGAGCGTTAAAAATTTTATCTTCATAGAACAGCAATGCACCATGCTCGCCTTTTTTGATTATCAAAATCTTCGGACCGAGCGATTGAATTGACTTCGCAGCTTTTATAAGGTTGAACTCATCGGACAGCTCGCGTGCTTCCGAATCGTTGATGATTAAAACATCGATGCGTTTCAAAACTTCCAGCAGCTGTTCGTATTTTCCTTCAATCCAGAAGTTCATCGTGTCTGCAACAATCAGCTTCGGCTTTTCAACAGAAGACATCTGCTCAAGAACATTGAGCTGAAGCCCGGGATTAATATTTCCCAGACAAAGATATTTACTGCGTTTAAAAGAATCGGGAATCACCGGGTCAAAATCTGCGAACACGTTAAGCTCGGTTACCAAGCTTTCGCGTGTGTTCAAATCGAAATCATATTTCCCGTGCCAGTGAAAAGTTTTTCCGTCGGGTTTAATTTGCAGACCTTCGAGGTCGATTTCCCTGCTTTTAAAATACTCTATGACTTCTTTGGGAAAATCTCCGCCCACAACTCCAACCAACCGAACCGGTTTTATAAAATAAGATGCGGCGATTGAAATGAAAGTTGCAGAGCCGCCGAGAGTTCGCTCAGCTTTGCCGAACGGTGTTTCGATTGTATCAAGAGCTAACGAGCCGACAACAAGTAATGACATGATGTAAATATTTTTGCAAGTTAAAAAACTTATGCAAGAAATGGAATTCAATAAGATTTATATGAAATGAATTTAACCGCCAAGCACGCCAAGTTAATAATCATTATTAATTAGCTAAGTTTGAATACGGGTCATCCAAATTTAAACGAAGTCGAGTTGATTTTATAACCTGTCTGGCAGATGGTTTTCAGTGTCGGGAAGGTGAACTTCGCCGGCGAAAATGGGCTAATCTAGGGCGAAAATGAGTTTCCCGACAGCGAAGATGGGTTTCCCGACTGCGGAAATCGGTTTCCTGAGGGCGAAAATCGGTTTCCCAAGAGCGAAGATGGGTTTCCGTATGATGAAAAAGGTTAACCTGAGTAAAATGTTTAAATACTTCACTTTTTTCGCTAATTTATAACGCTGGATTAAAGCAAAAAATAAATAAGACGGGTAGTCAGGCACTTGTCCGTCCACTGACGGATTCCTGCCTGACGTTTAATTATAATTGACAGACAAGAATGTCTGTCCTACCGAAATATAAACTGTCCTACCGAAAACATTTCTGAAAATTGTGTATAACCTCACGCCGTCCTAACGGACACCCCTCTCCTTAAAGGAGAGGGGAAGGAGGTGAGGTGAATCCATTATTCGCCTTGTTTTTTTTTCTCAGATTGCCAATCTTTACCTAATCAAAATTAAATTTTACAACATGAAAAAAAGCATTACAACTGTTGGAGCATTAATGTTATTAATTGCTCTTCAAACTTTCTCACAGGTTGACCTCAACCAAATAAAATCTAAAGAAACTTTACCGATGAGAGTCATTCTACCGCAAGCTTATGACCAAACAGGATACGGAATAAATTACATGGATATTCCAATTGCTGTGGGAGCTTTTGACAATTACCAGATTTCTACTACAAGTGGCTTTGCCGAGACAGATATAATAGTTAATCCAAACAATCCTTTGAATTTTGTTGGTACAGATAACAGAATAACAGGCTTTGTCGGAACTCCATTAATCTATTACACAACAAACGGAGGTGTAACATGGGGAACTGCTTCAGTAGCTGGAAACCAAGGTGACCCTGTTTTTGCAGCAGACAGCTTGGGAAATCTTTATCTGGCTGTATTGAACAGCGGTGTTTTAATTTATAAATCTACCAACGGTGGTGTATCATGGTTCAGCCTGGGTTTGGGTGTTTCCAATGGGAATGCAGACAAAGAATGTATTTGGGCAGACCAGACAAACGGAGCTTATAAAAATCATGTTTACTTTGCTTACGTAAATTTCAGCACAGGTGCTTCGGTAGATTTTCACAGGAGTGTGAATAACGGAACCTCATGGTCATTCATCGGAAATATGGGAACCGGCGCACCGAATCCCGGACCCGACATTGCAGTCGGACCCGAAGGCAGAGTTTACCTTGCATGGTATAACGGCGGCGGAACAGGACTAAGAACTTCCGTTGACGGCGGTGCTTCATTTTCCGCTTCGGTAAACGCTTCTGTTCATGCAACTCCGGGTTCTATCAACTTTGGCAGAAATTGCCTTAAGGTTGACATTCGTGTAAACGGAATGCCGCATATTGCAGTTGATATGACAAACGGCTCGAGAAGAGGATGGATTTACGATTGCTATGCAACTAACCCGCCCGGACCGGATGCCGCAGATATTTATATTACCCGTTCAACCGACCTTGGTGTAACATGGAATGCTTTTTCACCCGTGAGAGTAAACAACGATGCAACAATAACCGACCAATGGATGAGCGACGTTTCAGTTGATAACCAGGGGAGAGTGTGGGTAATGTGGTGGGATTCAAGAAATGATGTAGCAAATAACTTACTCACAGAAACATGGGCAGCAGTTTCAACTGACGGTGCATTAACCTTTACAAACTTCCGGCTGACTAATCAATGGAATCCTAACGCTGTAAAAATTTCTCAGGGAGGCGGACAAGCATTCTACTTAGGCGATTATCAGGGTATCTCAGGTAAAACATTTACATTCCCGTTGTCCTGTGGACAGAATAATAATTTGCAGGATTATGTAGCTTACCTTCCAGATTACGGAATAAGCTTCGGATACCCTGCACTTCAGATTAACCCGGGCGGAAACGGAAGCAACAGGATTATTGCACCAATGTGGGGACCTTACTCGGGAACTGTTACTTATTCGGCAACAGTATCTCCGTCACCGGCACCGGGCACGATTAATTTTACATACACACCAAGTAACGTGAAAACTTATACAGGAAATCAGGATTCTATAACTCTCAATTACAGCGTTACAGCAAATGTGCCTCAGCAGACTTATACGATTTCTGTAACAGGTGCAGAGAGCGGACCGAGAACGCATACACGAAGCTTTACTTTGCAGGTTGTTACGGGAATTCATCCAATAAGCGGCGAGATTCCGAATTCGTTCTCATTGAAACAGAATTATCCTAATCCTTTCAACCCGACAACAAATATCAACTTCGGCTTGCCGAAACAATCGGTTGTAACTTTGAAAGTTTACGACATGCTCGGAAGAGAAGTTGCAACATTAGTGAACGGTGAAAGCTTGAACGCAGGAAATTATAATTACGATTTCAATGCGAGCAACATCCCAAGCGGAATATATTTCTACAAGATTTCAACTTCGGACTTTTCTGATGTAAAGAAAATGATATTGATTAAATAACAAATCACAAACGATAAACGATAATTAAAGCCCTGAGCAATCAGGGTTTTTTTATAATCTTATCTTTCCCGTTTCACCTTTCAACTTTCACCTTTCAACTTTCACCTTTCAACTTTCACCTTTCAACTTTCACCTTTCAACTTTCACCTCAATCTTCTACTTTTGAAAACACGACACAGGAGAAAGCCGCATGAAAAAAATTTCCCTCATTATTTTATTTGCTTCAGTAAATCTTTTCGCTCAGGACTTCAATCTTTTCAATCCGAGCAGCGAGATGTATCTCTTCTCCGCTTACGATGAAGGTGCAAATGCGTTTCGCTATAATCCAGCTGTGCTGGGGCTGGGGCATAGATTGAATGCGGCAGTGAATTATTTTCAGCTGACTCCAATATCAAGATATAAGGAATTGGAATTTGATTTTGCATTGAACTCAGGAAATTTTGGAATAGCATATAGAAATTATGTTACAAATCGAGTTGTATATGGTTTATATCATTTAAATTTTTTTTCAGTGGGTTTCGGAATAGGCAGCAAAAAAATTTCTTTGGGATTGCTCGTTGAGAAATTATTTGAGGAATATAATTATGAACAATCTTATTTTGGTAGGGCTTCTGAAGAACGAATAAGATTTGGTTTAGGAGTTCTATTCAGACCAAATAATTTTATTTCAACAGCATTTACATATCGCACAAAACTAACAGTCAGCGCGGAAACTATAATTAATAATATGTATCAGTTTGGAATAGGAATCCGACCTCTTCTAAATGACAGATTAACTTTAATGGCTGATTTTGGTTTCATGAAATATAAAGATGAGCCAATATTCAAAACTCATATTCTTAAAGCAGGTGTGAATGTAAAAGTCGCAAATGGCTTATACTTAAATGTAAATTATACACGATTGAGAGATTTTGTGGTGCTTACTCAAGACAACTTTAATTTCGGAGTTAAGGTTGATTTAAATAATTTCTCACTGAGATATAATAATTCCATGTTTCGCAAGGACGGGAAAGGTAAAGCAAGAAACTTCGGCAATCATTTCTCACTCACATGGTCTCTTGAAAAACAAAAGTCAGTTATTCCCGAATCAAAAAAGATTCTCGAAGTTTCTCTTTCGGGCTCACTGCAGGATTTTAATACCGAAGATATTTTGTTCGGATTGCTCGGCACGGGCAAGCGAAGCGTTCATGAAGTCATTGCCGACATCGATTATGCAGCAAAAGATAAATCCGTTTCAGGATTGCTGCTGAGAATCAATCCGTTGTCAACAGGCAGGTTTGAAATCAACGCAAACGTCGAAGAGCTTTGCAATTCAATCGGGCGGTTCAGGAAAAATGGAAAACAGGTTACCGCATACATCGTCGAGGACTGCGGAATTGCAGAATATTTTATTGCAACACATGCGGATAAAATTATTATGTCGCAGGATGCACTTTTCTTTTACGGCTTAAGCGTTGATGTTCTGAACTACCGCCAGCTTCTTGATAAATACGGAATCGAGCTGCAGAATGTTTACGCAGGAAAATACAAGCTCACGTTCCAGGGATTGCTCGATTCATCGACAGCAGAAGGAAAAGAAGTGATTGACAGAATGCTCGACGTGATTTATGAAAAGATGCTGAAGCAGGTTTCAAGTTCACGCAAAATAAATATTGACGATTACATGGAATCAAAATTATCACAGCCGATGACAGGCAAGGAAGCATTTCGTCTCGGCTTGGTTGACATGAACGGCTGGTATGCCGACGCAAAAGAGATTGCACAAAAAGATTCGCAAACAGAAAACATCGTAAAAAATTATAACCGAAACGAATGGGACAATGAATGGGGCGAACCCGACCAGATTGCCATCGTTGGAGTTTACGGGTCAATCACGACGGGAGAAAGTCAGCCGCCGCCGATGATTGAGTCGCCGATAAAAATTCCTTTCTCCGGCGGAAGAACAACCGGCTCGCAAAGCGTGATTCGTCAGCTTGAAGAAGCATTCTCGAATCCGAGAGTGAAAGTTGTTATACTTCGTGTTGATTCTGGCGGAGGAAGTGCTCTCGGCTCATCGGAAATTAACGACGCTGTGATTCGTCTGAAGAACAAATACAAGAAGCCATTCCTCGTTTCGATGGGAAGTTATGCGGCGTCGGGCGGATATGAAGTTTCTGTGAACGCCGATAAAATTTTTGCAGATGATATGACAGTAACCGGAAGCATCGGAGTTTTTACTTCACGTCCGTCAATCGAAACTTTAATCAATGAGCAGAAGCTGAAAGTGGAATCATTCAAACGCGGTGAACATTCCGACATCGGCTCGTTTTATAAAGACCTGAGCAAAGAAGAAATTGAAATCATTCAGGGCATCATAGATTTTTATTACGACAGGTTCATAACCGAAGTTGCCAAAGGACGAAACATGACAAAAGAAGAAGCGAACGAAGTTGCACAAGGAAGAGTGTGGCTCGGAAGCGATGCAATGAATAAAAAGCTTGTGGATAAAATCGGCGGACTTTATGAAACGATTGCTTATGCAAAACGTGTCGGCAAAGTCGATGACAGATATAAAATTCTTTACTACGCTGTGCCGGGCGGAAACCCGATGGAAAATATTATCAACGGCTCCGTGCTGAGCTATCTGCAAAATGCTTTGTTCAAATCACTTGGCTTCGATGAAGAAGAACGCGGCTGGGAAATTAAGTATTGATACAAAAAGATAGCACAAATATTTTCTTATCTGTGTTAATCTGCTGAATCTGCGTTATCAGCGTTCTAATCACTTGAGAACTCCAATCAGAAACATTAATTTCGTCTTCAATAAAACCAATTCTTGAAAAAAATTTTTACGTTCTATTTTTATTTTTCGGTCCTTACTATTACAAAGAAAATTATCCTGACCAAATAAAATGAGTGAAGAGCTTTTCGGCAACGAGCAGGAATACAAAGTAACGGCGAGGAAATACCGCCCTCAAACTTTTGAGGATGTTTCTTCGCAGGAGTTTATTACACGGACGTTAAAGAACGCAATTCTTCATAACAGGATTTCTCATGCATATTTATTCTGCGGACCGAGAGGAGTTGGAAAAACAACTTGTGCAAGACTGCTAGCAAAGTCGTTGAACTGCAAAAACCGTAAGGCGGACGGAAACCCATGCAACGATTGTGACAGCTGCAGAGAAATTTCCAACGACAACAGAAACCACCCCGACGTTTTTGAAATCGACGGTGCATCAAACAGAAACATTGAAGACGTTCGTGAGCTGAAAGAAAAAGTTAAGTATGGTCCAATCCGTTCGAAGTATAAAATTTTTATTATCGATGAAGTTCACATGCTTACTGGAGCTTCTTTCAACGCTTTATTAAAAACTTTGGAGGAGCCGCCTGCTTACATCGTTTTTATTTTCGCAACAACTTCCGCTGAGAAAGTTCCACTTACAATTCTCGGCAGATGCCAGCGTTTTGATTTCAAGCGATTGACTATAGATGAAATCAAAACCAGGATTAAACAGATTGCGGAGGAAGAAAAAGTGAAAGTGGATGACGAATCATTGTTCTTCATCGCAAAAAAAGGCGACGGCTCGATGCGTGACGCGCAGGGGCTTTTCGACATGGCTTCGGCGTATTGCGAAAACGATATCCGTTTTGAAAAGCTGAAAGAGTTTTTTAATCTTACAGAGTCGGATGTTTACTTTAACATTACTGGATTTATCAAAGCAAAAGATTCAGGCGGAGTTTACAATTATTTTGCAGAGCTTATGAATAAAGGATACGAGCTTCAGTTTTTCCTCGACGGACTTGCAGAGCATTACAGAAATCTTATGATTGCAAGGTCAACCAACAGCAGTGAGCTAATCATGGAAGCAGAGAACGTGAAGGAAGAATATCTGAGCGAGAAAGAAAAGTTCAGCGAGATTGAATTGATGAACTCGATGAAACTGATTTTGCAGACAGAAAGTGTTTTTAAGTATTCATCGAATCAAAAAATTCTGATTGAAGCACTTCTTCTTGAGCTTATAAAATTTACCGATACAAAAGAGCTTTCGAATCTTATAAAGGAATTGAAAGAAAACAAAGTTAACTCAGAAACTCACAGCTCAAAAACAAAAGATACTGTGGCAGAACAAAAAGTAAACTACACACCTAAGAAAACCGAAGAAGTAAAAAATGCCTCTGAAGAAAAAACTGAAACTGTTGAAGTTATTTCTCAGAACACAAACATAAGCGAGCCGGAAAAGAATTGGTTTTCCATCAAACAGCAAATCAAAGTTGAGAAACGATGGGTATACAGCATGCTCGAAGATACAGAGCTGGAGATTGATTCTGATAATAACTATCTCATTAAGCTTGGAAACTATGATGACAGCCGTTTCGAAGCATTGAACGGATTCACGGATTATTTATCGGGAAAATTTTCCTCACAGCTCGGACAAAAAATAAATGTTGTTCTTGTAAGAGATGAACATATTATTGAGTCAACAGCTAAGCCCGAAATTAATCCTGATGATAATTATAATAAAATAAAATCCATCCTGATTGATGAATTGAATGCTAAGCAGGTCAATTGAAAAACACCCTCAAGGCACTTCCTCTTAAAAAAAATTTCCTGGCAATTGAAAAAGAATTTTCCTCTTATCAAAATTCTGCGGTTGCAATAATCTCCTGCCCATACGAGAAAACAACTTCATACGGTAAAGGAACCGGAAAAGGACCGAAAGCAATTTTGGAAGCATCTCATTATGTTGAGTTCTTTGATGAAGAAACCGAAAAGGAAGTTTGCTTTGAAAAAGGTATAGCTGCTTTAGAGCCTCTTGAGTTCAAAAAGCTTTCCTCCAAAAAATCGATGGACTTAATTTACAGTCATGTAAAAAATTTAATCGATGATAAAAAATTCGTAATTACTCTCGGCGGAGAACATGCCATATCAATTTCACCAATCAAAGCTCACTTCGATTCTTATTCTGATTTAACAATTCTTCATTTCGATGCACACTCCGATTTAAGATATGAATACGAAGTAAGCAAATTTTCTCACGCATGTTTCGCTGCAAGAGTCGCTGAGTTCACGACAAAAATTACACAGGTTGGAATTCGAGCACAGTGCAAAGAAGAATTTCAGTTCATCAAAGACAAGAGAATAAAAACTTATTATGCACATCAAATCAGGCAAAGAAATTTTGATGATGCTTTGATAAACGAAATCATTTCTTCACTCGATAAAAACGTTTACATAACATTTGATGTGGATTACTTCGACCCGTCAATCATGCCATCAACAGGTACACCTGAACCAAACGGATTTTACTGGCATGAAACGATGAAGATATTGAAAGAAGTATGTGCGAAAAGAAATTTATTGGGCTTCGATGTTGTTGAACTTGCTCCGAGAAAAGATTTTACATTCCCGGATTTTCTTACAGCGAAGCTTGTTTATAAAATTTTGAATTACAAGTTTTAAAGCTTGAATGATTTAAATGAAAAAACCTGCTTCGTGCAGGTTTCTTTTTGCGGAGAGGGAGGGATTCGAACCCTCGATAGAGGTTAACCCCCTATGACGGTTTAGCAAACCGTTGGTTTGAGCCACTCACCCACCTCTCCATGATGAAATATTTTCAAAATTAATTATTAAGAATTCACAAATAAAGTCATCAAACAAACTAAGCTCTCTCTTTATAATCAGATTTTTTTACTTCGACTTTAAACTCAGTCCCGCCGTTTCGGATTATCTCCACCGAACCTTTCATCTGTTCAGCGAGAGTGTTAACCAGCTTCAATCCGAACGAAGAAGTTTTTTGCAAAGCAAAATTTTCGTCGAGACCGGCACCGGTATCTTTAACAGAAATTAAATATTTTTCTTTATCGGAATAAACAGCAACTTTAACTTCACCCGAAAGATTCGTTTTGAAAGCATGCTTGAATGCGTTGCTGACAAGCTCGTTTACAATCAAGCCAAGCGGAATAGCATCATCTATTGATATAAGAATATTTTCGGAATGAATCTTTACTTCAATAGGTTTGGAACCAATTCCATAGGATTGTTTAAGATGAGAAATCAATGTTATCAAATACTCATTAAGCTGTATTCCGGAAAGGTCAGATGATTGATAAAGCTTCTGATGAATGATTGACATGGATTGAATCCTGTCCTGGCTTTCCTGTAAAAGCTCAATTGTTTTTTGGTCATCCACATATTTTGTCTGAAGCTTCAACAAGCTTGTAACAATCTGCAAATTATTTTTTACCCTGTGATGAATTTCCTTCAGCAAAAGTTCTTTTTCCTGTAACGACTGTTTAATTTTTTCTTCTGCTTTTTTGAGTTTAGTAATATCACGCTGCGTTCCCCACACGCGGTATAACATTCCGTCTTTAACAATTCCAACAGCATTATTTAAAAACATTACATCTTTTCCATTTTTATCTACTTCATGCGATTCAGAATCTATCACTGTATAATTATTTTTAATAAAATTTTTAACGAACTTAATGTTATGCGGGTCACTTGCAACAATCATCTCAGACATTCTCTTTCCTGTCAGCTCTTCAGGTTCATTGTAACCATACATCTTTGCCATCGACGAATTACATTCTGCTATATAGCTGAACTTAAAAAGTAAATTAACCTGTTCGTCAATTGATAAGTCCGTAGAGATAGGGCTTAGTAATTCGTTTCTGTAAATTCCTTCTGTGCTGTGCTCAATAAAAGATTTATATCTTTCTTCACTTTGTTTTAATGCTTCTTCGGAACGCTTTCTTTCGGTGACGTCCCGCTGAACACCAAAGTAACCTGTTATACTTCCGTTCACATCGTAGAGGCAAATGTAATCACCTTCGATATGAATTTTTTCACCGTTTAATTTTTTAAATTCATGGTCAACGTGCATCTTTCCATCATTAAGAAAATCTATCCAGCGTTGTTTCGCATTTTCAATATCTTCACGATAATATTCTCTTGCAGTCAGGTTCATTATTTGTTTTTCATCGACTCCGAACTGCTGGCAAAACGCTTCATTGACTTTCACAATTCTGATTTCATCCAATACTTTTTCTATCAGCTCATCTTTTTCAACAGTTGAATTCCAATCAAGCGGCTTATCAAACTCAGCAAGAAAAAAACCATCAATCGATTGAGTGAAGAATGCATCAAGCTGATTCTTGCTTTCAACCAATTTTTCTTCATTCATTTTTTCTTCGGTAACATCGATGCAAATCTGGTTGATGGCTTCCGGTGTTCCGCTCTCATCAATATCAGCATACGTGTACGTATCTAACCAAACCAACCTTCCGAATTTATTTACTATGCGGTAATCTAAACGGAGAATCCTTTTATGATTGGAAAGTTTCCAATCCTTGTATGCGGAATAAATCCTATCACGGTCCTTTATATAAATCATGTTATTGAGTTCCTCGGAATTTAAGTCATCAAATTCTTCCAAGGTGTATCCTGATTGTCTTGTAAACTCACGGTTAACAAACTCGTTCCTGTTTAATGAAGGAATATAGCGTGTCACAGAAACAGGAGCATACTCCGTTAACCTACGGTATTTTTCTTCACTCTTTTGGAGAAGTGTAAGGAATGCATCTTCCGTCTTTTTAATTTCTGTAATATCCTGTCCGAAAATCACTACACCGATAATTTCGCCTTTGGAATTTCTATAGGGAAACTTATCCGATTTAATCCACACAAAGTTTTCTTTTCCAGTCTCAAATTGTTCGACTGCACCAAAAACCGGCTCTCCGCTGTTGATAACTTTTTCATCATACAGAAAATTTTTCTCAGCTGCAGTTGGATAAATCTCTTCCATGAATTTCCCTTCCATTTCTTCCGGAAGCATCCCTCTTAGCTGTGCTGCTTTTTTATTGACTCTAATTATTTTGTTGTTGGTATCTTTATACCAGATGAATGCCGGAACCGAGTCAAGAATCAATCGATACTCTTCTCCCTGTAAACGAAGCTTCACCTCGTAATTTTTCTGCTCTGTAATATCTTTCAATATACATTCCATCACCTCAATCTTATTGCTTTCATTCCTGATAAGAACCGTGCTTTGATTTACCCATTTAGCCGAGCCGTTTCTTGCATTGATTTTGAATTCGAGATACGGACTTGCAGTTCCTTGTCTTGCACTTTCAATCTCACGTTCAAATATTTTAAGCCAGTCACTGTGAACTATTTTTTTTATAAGAGCCGGGTCGTTATAGAAATTTACTGGTTTGTATCCGGTAAAATCAAAAGCTGCTTTGTTGATATACAGCACCCTGTCTTCTGAAAAATCGTAACGGTAAATCATGTCCCTTGCATTTTCGGCAAGACGAAAATATCGTTCTTCACTTTCACGCAGTTTCTTTTCAGTATCGATTCTGAACATTGCCATTCTGAGACATGAGTTTAAATCTCTTTCATCAAGCGGCTTGAGAAGAAACCCGTAAGGACGTGTACTCTTGGAACGCTCTATTGTACTCTCATCCTGAAGAGCTGTAATATAGATTACAGGAGTTTTTGTTCTCTCGTTTATCAAACGGGCAGCTTCGATGCCGTCAATATTTCCTTTAAGGATAATGTCGAGCAAAACAATATCCGGCTTCAGAGTTTCTGTCAAAGAAACTGCATCTTCACCTGTATTTACAACCGCAGAAATTTCATAGCCGAGTTTTTTTAAAGTCAGCTCAATATCTTTAGCTGTAATTGCTTCGTCTTCTGCGATTAAGATTTTAGCGATGGGCATTCTTGGAAATTAATTTCTAATTATATATTATTTTTTTTTAATAGTGTATTGCTTTAATTATGGACATAAAAAAACATGGAGACTTGCCCGTGCAAAATAAAAAAGCCCGAAACAATCGGACTTAATTTGAGCTGGCGAAGGGACTCGAACCCCCGACCTGCTGATTACAAATCAGCTGCTCTACCAACTGAGCTACGCCAGCAATTCTTCAAACATAATTTTCAATCATTACTTCTTCAATGAAAAAATATTTTTCGGGAGCGGAGCTATACTTTAATTAAAAACTCTTTCAGCTTTTTTAGTGCTTTTCCTCTGTGTGAAATTTTATTTTTCGTTTCATCATCAAGCTCTGCAAAAGTTTTATTATATCCTTCGGGAACAAAGAGCGGGTCATAACCAAATCCGTTCCTGCCTTTCATTTTCAGAATAATATTTCCTTCACATTCACCTTCAAAAAATTTTTGATAGATAACTCCGTTGTAAAGACACATTACACATTTGAATCTGCCCCGAGTACTCGGGGTTAAATCACTCTTTGAATTTCTTATCTCTGATAAAAGTTTGTCACAGTTTTCTTTATCGGTAGCATTCTCTCCGACATACCTTGCAGAGTGAACTCCCGGCTCTCCGTTCAATGCATCGACTTCAAGACCCGAATCATCTGAGATAGTTAACAAATTTGTTTGTTCAAAAACGGATTTAGCTTTGATGAAAGCATTTTCTTCGAATGTACTTCCTGTTTCTTCTGCGACTTTTATTTCGGGAAATTCTTCTAAGGATAGAAGCTCGACATCGAGACCTTTAAGCAGTGTTCGTATTTCTTTTATCTTGCCAGGGTTAGAAGAGGCAACAACAATTTTCTTCATTCGGTCATTAAACTTTCTTTGTATTGTAATTGATACAGCTTGGAATAAATTCCACCCTGAGCAAGCAATTCATAATGTGTTCCCGACTCCCTGATTTCTCCTTTGTGCATTACAATTATCTTATCACATTTCTGAATCGTGGATAACCTGTGTGCGATTATGATTGATGTTCTTCCTTCCATCAGCTTATCGATTGCATTCTGGATGAGTATCTCCGAATGTGTGTCAACACTTGATGTTGCTTCGTCGAGAATTAAAATTCTCGGGTCATAAGCAAGTGCTCTTGCAAAAGTTATAAGCTGTCTTTGTCCCTGCGATAAAGTTATGCCGCGTTCCTTAACCTGTTGCTCATAGCGGAGAGGAAGCTGCTCAATAAAATTTTTTATTCCGATTATTTCACATGACCGTTTTATTTTCTCTCTGTCAATCTCATCGTTATTCATGCTGATGTTGTTTGCAACAGAATCCGAGAAAAGAAAAATATCCTGAACAACTAACCCGATGTTTCTTCTGAGCTGCTGCTGTGAAATGTCTTTTATGTTTATTCCGTCAATCAAAATTTCGCCGGAGTTAATGTCATAAAATCTGCAGAGCAAATTTACAATTGTGGATTTACCGGAACCAGTCGCTCCTACGATTGCAATTTTGTCGCCTTCATTTATTCTGAATGAAACATTTTTCAAAACATAATCTTCTTTCACATAAGCAAAGCTGACGCCCTTAAACTCAATATCTCCTTTCACAACATCATGCTTAATTGGGTTTTTCGAATCGGGAATGTATTCTTTTCTGTCGAGCAGCTTAAAGATTCTTTCCGAAGAAGCCATTGCCGTTTGCAGAATATTATATTTTTCCGAGAGGTCGCGAATCGGTCTGAAAAACATTTCACCGTATTGAATAAACGAAATCAAAATTCCAATGGTTAACGCACTTTGAATTACTTCTCCCCCACCATACCAGATTATCAATGCTGCCGACGTTGCACCTATCAGCTCAACAATAGGAAAAAAAACTGAATAGTAGAGCACAGATTTTTTGTTTGCTCTTGTGTGCTCATAATTTATTTTTTCAAACTCTTTAATCGTTCTTTTTTCTTTGTTGAATATCTTCACAACCATTATTCCGCTGATGTGTTCCTGCAAAAACGTATTCATCCTCGTCAGGAAATATCTCACGTCACGGTATGCGGCTCTTACTTTTTTTCTGAAAATTATCGTAACATAAATCAAAGGAATAACTACAGACAAACAAATCAGAGTAAGCTGCCAGCTCAGCGAAAACATGAAAATTAAAATTCCGCTGATGATAAAAACGTCAGCAAAAATCATTACGATGCCGGACGAAAACATTTCATTTAAAACTTCGATGTCATTTGTCAGACGGGTTACAACTGTGCCGACAGGATTTTTATCGAAGAACCTCATCGAAAGCTTTTGAACATGCTTAAACAATTCCATACGCAAATCGAGAATTACTTTCTGTCCAATCCATTGTGTGAGATACATCATCGTATATTGAACAATTCCCTGCACAACAAGTGTTCCGAATAAAATCAGAACGATGTAAAGCAAACCGGTCGAATTTTTATTCAGCACATAATCATCGATTGCAACTTTAGTAAGATAAGGTCTTATCGTGCTTGCAAGTGCAACTCCAACAGTCAGAACAACTGAAAGCACAAGCCATTTGGAATACGGCTTGGCGTATTTCAATAATCGTTTCATCAGGCGTGCGTCATACGCTTTGCCTGTTACTTCATCGTCGTGTCTCTGATTTATTTTTTCGTCTGCCATCTTTGGATTGAATCAACCATGTTGATTCATGTGGTTTACAATTCCTTCAACTCTTCTTCAAGCAGCTGCTTGAAATAAATGTCAGAATAAATTCCTTCTTTCTGAATCAATGCTTCGTGTGTTCCTTCTTCGGCAATGGTTCCGTCTTTCAATACAATTATTCTGTCTGAATTTTTTATCGTTGAAACTCTGTGGCTGATTAAAATTGTTGTGCGGTTTTTTCTGACTTCGTTCAGTCCATTCAAAATTTCTTCTTCGGTGTAAGTGTCAACGGCCGCAAACGCATCATCAAGCATTAGTATTTCCGGGTTAGTGTAGATTGCCCTTGCAAGCGATGTTCTTTGTTTCTGTCCACCGCTGATGTTGATGCCCCTTTCACCAAGCACCGTATCAAATCTTTTGGGAAACGTATCTACGTCTTTATAGATTTGTGCAATCTTTGAAGCATAAAGTATTCTCTCTTTATTCGCTTCATCAAGTCCATATGAAATGTTGTGCTCGATGGTATCCGAAAACAAAAAAGTTTCCTGCGGAACGTAACCAATCATTTTTCTCAGCTCACCGAGAGGAACTGTTTTGATGTCGTGTGAACCGATAAAAATATTTCCTTCTTCAACTTCGAATAATCTCGGAATTAAATTTACAAGAGTTGTTTTACCGGAGCCGGTGTGCCCGATTATTCCAAGCGTCTCACCGGAATTTATTTTCAGGTTAACATTTTTTAAAACATAAGGAAGATTCTCCGCATATTTGAAACTTACATTTCTGAACTCAATTACGCTTTGTAAATTTCCATTGATATTATTTGCTGATGAATCATCAATCTCTGGCTTTGAATCAAACACTTCGCAAAGCCGTTTCATTGAAGCATTTGCACGCTGTGTGAGATTAATAATCCAGCCGAATGAAATTATAGGCCACGTTAACAAGCCAAGATAAATTATAAAAGCAGTAAGCTCGCCGATTGTAAGAGTGCCGTTAATAATTTTCGTTCCTCCGAAATAAAGAACGAGCAGAACCGAAAATCCTGTCAGCAAAAACATCATCGGAAATGAAAAGGACTGGACTTTCGCAAGCTTCATGTTCTTTTGCATGTAATCGACCGAAAGCCGCCTGAAGCTTTCAATCTCACTTTCTTCTCTCACGTATGATTTCACAATCTTGATACCGGAAAGATTTTCCTGTGCCTTAGTCGTAAGAACGGCAAACTGTTCCTGAACATCTTCAAACTTTTCGTTGATGCTTTTCCCGACGCGATAAACTATCCATGAGATAATCGGAATCGGGGCAACTGCAATCAGAGTAAGTTCAACGCTGAAAGTAAACATGAGTGTAGTGGCAATCAAAAGATTCACCACAGTTTCCGAAGTGTACATTATTCCCGGACCGAGGAAATTTCTGACTGCCGAAACATCATTGGTTGCCAATGCCATCGTTTCACCTGTCGGATGATAATGAAAATACTGTTGGTCCTGGTCAAGAATGTGAATTAAAAAATCATTACGAAGGTCATTTTCAATCTCACGCGAAACAACAATCACAGTTTGCCTGGTGAGATATAAAAACACACCGCTTAAAATTGAAAAACCGATTGTCATTAAACCATATTCCAAAAGAACCGAAGTGCTGACCCCTGCTTTCATAGAATCAATTGCCGTTTTAATAATGAAGGGAATCACATTGGTAAATAATGCACCGAGTGTAATTACTAATAAACCGAGCAGTAATTTCTTTTTGTAACGAAGCAGGTAAGGATTGAGCCGACGCAGGTAATTCATATTTACAAAATTAATTTTTTATGAAGCTTCAATCTATGAAAATAAAAAAGCCCCGAATGTTCAGGGCTTAAATCACAATTTCACTATCTCACCCTTTCACTATTTGATAAGCACCATCTTCTTTGTTTGGTTTTTTTGGACTAAATCATCCGTGATGATTTGTATTGAGTAAAAATAAACCCCACTCGGAAAATTCGTTCCGTCAAAATCAACTTCATACGTTCCTGGTTTGAGTTGTTCATTCACAAGTGTTGCAATTTCTTTTCCGAGAACATCGAACACAACAAGTTTTGTATCAGACAATTTTAATATTTGAAATTCAATTTTTGAATTTGGATTGAACGGATTCGGATAGTTTTGAGAAAGAGAAAATTGTTCTGGGATTTCAGAGGAAATTTTATGAACACCGCCCAGGCTTACTATTGTCCTTGCAGCATAAAGATTCGATAACGTACCAAGTGTATCCTTAGTAAATACTAGCCAATAGCTCAGAGTTCCCGGGCTTAAATACACTCCTCTTCCTACAGTAAGCTGAACGATAGAATTAGTATCGCCGTTATAATACAGTGGCCCATAACTTCCCCAAACTCTTGTTGAATCGTTTCTGCGTTTTACATATGCATTCGCTACAGAATAAAAGTTAACCGGGTCATCAACAAGAATAGGAATATTGGATGCAGCAAAATTTGTATTTCTTGCAGAAGGGTCGTTGACCACCAAGTCCTGAGTAAGAGAGCTTGAAAAGAAATTTACCTGAGTAGAATAAACCGTCCATTTACCGCTTCTGTTAGATTCAAAAAGACAGTAGATAGTACCACCACCTACATAGGGAACAAATCCTGAATTCTTGTTATATCCGGCAATAGCTATTGTATCAGGTGATGTCCATTGTGTATTATAGTTTCGTTTACGGAAAAGCACATGTCTTTGGGATGAGCTTATATTTTTCTCATAGGAAACGATAAGAGAATAAGTGGATGATGAATAGCTAACGGAAATATATGGATTAGAACAAGGCTGCGGCTCAGTATCCGTGAGGTTTGTATCGGCAAGCCATGTTCCATTCAGGTAACGTTTAAAGTAAATTTCTCCTAACATTGTCTGATAGACAATTGCAAAGTGATTTGTGTCAATACAAGTAATCCTTGGATTTGATTTATATTCAGTTGTTACTACCACAGGGAAAGGTGAACTCCATGAAGTTCCGTTATATAAGCTTCCGTATATATCAAGGTAACTGTTTATATTTGTTATCCAAACAACCATTGCCTTTGTGATATTATATGATGTTCCCATACTACCTGTTCTGTATGCAATAGTTGGATTGTCATTAATTACTGAGTTAGTAGTAATTTCTGTTCCGGCGTCAAGCGGACCATTAGGACCGAACTTCATAACATAAACACGCGGGTAAGGACCGACAATTCTTGTAAAAGCCATTAGTTCGTAAAGAAAAAAACTCTGGTTCCAGCCGGGCTGGATTCCGAAAGCCGGATTGCGGTCTGTGTAGCCCTGAGTGATTCTTGAAACCGACTGCCATTGTGAATTTGAATTGATAGCTGAGAGAAGAATTGCCAGAAAGGTAAATGTTATTTTCATGTTGAACCTCTTTTGTCTTTCCACAAATATACAACACAAAGGGAGCGATAGTAATTCAAAATTCAAAAGTTAAAAATCAAAATTACATTTCAAAATTAAAAATTAATTTTACACTTTTAATTTCAGCACCGCCTACGCGAGGGCAAGCTTTGACATTGAATTTTGAAATTTGACCTTGTCTTTTAGATAGAATGTTATCCGCACGTTAAATAATTTTGTTTTTTCAAAATCAATGCAACCCGCGGCTAAAACAAGAACAGAGAAAGTTATTTGCCTCAACAAAAAAGCATTTCATGAATTTGAGATTCTCACAAAATATGATACAGGTATTGTTCTGCAGGGAACGGAAGTGAAAGCGTTGAGAATGCATCGTGCAACAATCACAGAGTCATTTGCACGGCTGAAAAACGGAGAAGTGTGGCTTGTCAATTCCAACATTCCGCATTACGCACACGGGAATATCAACAACCACGAGCCGACAAGAACACGAAAGCTATTGCTGGGCAAAAAAGAAATCAGAAAAATAACAGACAAGCTCAAGGATAAGTCGCTTACTTTGGTGCCGTTGAAATTATATTTCAGCGGACCGTTTGTGAAAGCCGAAATCGCAGTTGCCAAAGGAAAAAAACTTCACGATAAACGTGAGTCGATTAAATCGGCAGATATAAAACGACAATTAAGCAGAGTGAAAATATAGTTTGTTTATTCGATAACCAATAACTCCCAAATGTTTCCATCAGTCAAAGAACAGCTTTACCTGATTAGCAAAAATACTGTTGAGCTCATTCCGCTCGATGAGCTTGAACAGAAGCTCGATTCATCGCTCAAGAAAAATACACCGCTTACAATCAAGCTTGGCTGCGACCCGTCACGCCCAGATTTGCACATCGGACATGGAGTCGTTCTGCAAAAGCTTCGTGACTTTCAGGACCTCGGACACAAAGCGGTTTTAATCATCGGAGATTTCACTGCAATGATTGGCGACCCTTCGGGTAGAAATAAAACACGTCCGCCTCTTTCGCTGGATGAAACACGAATCAACGGGCAAACTTATTTTGAGCAAGCGTCGAAAATTCTTTCGGAAAAAAATCTGGAGATAAAATATAACTCTGAGTGGTTAGACAAAATGAATTTCAGCGAAGTAATTAAGCTTGCGAGCAATTACACAGTTGCAAGAATGCTGGAGCGTGATGATTTCGAAAAAAGATTTAAGAGTGACGCTCCGATAAGCATGCATGAGTTATTGTATCCGCTTTCACAGGCAATGGATTCGGTTGCAATCAAAGCAGACGTTGAGCTTGGCGGCACAGACCAGAAATTCAATTTGCTTGTCGGTCGTGATATTCAAACTGCTTATGGCTTAGAGCCGCAATGTATTATTACCATGGAACTTCTCGAAGGAACAGACGGAATTGAAAAGATGAGTAAGTCGCTGAACAATGCGATTTGTTTCACAGATACGCCAAATGAAATTTTCGGAAAGACGATGTCGATTCCCGACCCGCTAATTTATAAATACTTCAAACTGTGCACGGATATTTCTTCAAGCGGGTTGCAGACGCTCAAAGAACAGCTGACAAGCGAATCGGTTAACCCGAGAGATTTGAAAGTAAAGCTTGCACAAATGCTTGTGAAAAAATATTATGACAAAGCAAGTGCAGAGAAAGCGTTGGAAGATTTCGAAAAGGTCTTTAAGAAAAAAGAAATTCCCGATGACATTGCAATCTACGAGCTCACTTCACCGGAAATCAAGCTCACCGTTTTGATGAAGGAAGCAGGATTAGTAAAATCAACTTCAGAAGCTTCAAGATTGATTGATGGCGGCGGCGTAAGTATTGACAGCCAAAAAATTCATGATAAGAATCTGGTTATAAAAAATGATTCGGAATTTGTTATCAAAGCAGGCAAAAGAAAATTTGTCAGGATTGTCCCGAAGAAGTAATTCTCTCCACAGATTGATTTTAATTTTAAATTATTATATTTGAATTCTTGTAAAACTTAAATTCACGGAGAAAGTAAATTGTTCAAGCCATCAAAAATTTTTTTCACTAAAGGTGTTGGCAAACACAAAGATTATCTACAATCATTCGAGCTTGCACTGCGAATGGCTGGTATAGAAAAGTGCAACCTCGTTTCAGTATCGAGTATCTTCCCGGCAGGATGCAAGAGAATTTCGAAAGAAGAAGGCGTGAAGCTTCTTGAACCGGGCATGATAACTTTTTGTGTGATGGCACGAAATGCAACTAACGAGCCGAACAGGTTGATTGCTACATCAATCGGAGTTGCACTCCCGAAAGACGATACTCAGTACGGATATATTTCCGAGCATCATCCTTTCGGTGATAATGAAAAAACTTCCGGCGAGTATGCAGAAGATATTGCTGCTCAAATGCTCGCAACAACTCTTGGCATCGAGTTTGACCCCGAAACTGCATGGGATGAGAGAGAGCAAATATACAAAGCAAGCGGACAAATTTATAAAACTTTTAACACTACACAATCTGCCGAAGGTGACCGAGGCGGACTCTGGACAACTGTAATTGCTGCCGCAGTTATGCTTCCTTAAACAATGATTATTGACTAATGAGTAATGAATAATTGTTTAATCATCTGCAACGGTGAGCTAAAGAAAAGATTAATACAAAAATTTTTGAAGTCCCGCAGTAAGCTGAAGATAATAGCAACTGACGGGGCTTCTGATTTTTTATACAGGCATAAAATTATTCCTGATTATATTGTCGGAGACCTTGATTCGATTTCACAGAAGACCCTTTCATATTTCAGGAAACAAAAGGTTGTAATAAAAAAGATAGCTGACCAATATAAAAATGACTTGGAGAAAGCAATCAGGTTTGCTCTGGGAAAAAAGCTCTCAAAGATTTTTGTTATTGGATTTTTGGGGAAAAGATTTGACCACACAATAAATAACCTGAGTATCCTGACAAAATATTCTTCTAAGAATATCTTTTTTGTTGATGAAGAATTTATTATTTACTTCTGGAGTCAAGGCGTCACCAAAACACTTGAGCTCGATTATAAGAAAGGTTCTGCATTTTCATTGCAGGGATTCCCAAGCCATGCAAAGGTTTCCACTTCGGGTTTAAAGTACAATTTAAGAAATGAGAAATTAGTATTTGGAAAGAAAGAAGGTGCTTTAAACATTGCACTGAATGAAATAATAACTGTGAGTTTGACAGGCGGAAAGCTTTTAGTATTCCAAAAACACTTTGGGAAAATTTCTGAGATGATTTCTTAATCCGAGAGTTCGGGATTATTTCCAATTAATTTTTCTAGTCATCACACCGTCTGTTTCAAAAATTATTGCTCCCTCGGAAAATGTATTAAGGTATTCCATTCCAAGCTCTTCAGCACTCCTTTTGAAAACCTTTGACGACACTCTCCTGTTCTTTCTCTCTCTTGCCGACGAAACGATAAGATACTTTGGATTTGCTTTGATTAAAAATTCCGGTGAAGTGTAATCAAATGTACCCGTTGACGGCACTTTAACCACATTATATTCCCCCGATAAATATGATTGATTGATTTTATCATCAAGCAAATTATAAGAGTCGCAAAATAAAAATCTTTCCTTACCAATAATCAGTTCAGCTAACGCAGACCGGTTTGAAATATTGTTCGTATCATAGAATAAGTGCAACCGAAACTCTTCATCATGTTTAATCATGGTCGATGTGGAAAAGAAAATTACCTTATCTTCAACAAATTTCCGATTGATTCTCGTTGTATTAAAAATTGCTCTGTAAATTTCAGGAACGTAAATCCTTTGGACGTCAAAATTTTTTAAAAAGAAACTCAAGCTTTTGAATTCATTGCCGTTCAAAGAAGTAATAACAAGCTCATCGATTTTGTAAACCCGGTTTCTTTTAAGATAAGGTATCACATTTCTTTCTGAAGCTATAAAATTATTTCTGCTGCTGCCAACGTTGATGAGAACACTTCTCCCTTGAGGTGATGTAATTAAAGCTGAGCTTGAGTTTCCGACATCAATGAACGTGACTACGAAGTTCTTGCGACTGTAAAGAATTGAGCCATATAAAAAATAGAAAGCAATTATCAGAACAAGGCAAATGAGTTTAAAGCGAAAGTTCCAATTCTTAAATGCGAATACAAAAGCGAGACCGGCATAGTAACAAATTAAAAAAAGAAAAGTTGTTCCGTATGCTTCAATAAAAGCGAAGTCAAGGTTTGCACAATACCGGATAATCTCCAATTGTATATGAAGAAAAACAGAATTAGCTACAGCGAACAGACCGGCAAGATTAATTGAGATAAGCGAGAAAAGAACTGTGAAGAATCCGATTCCGAGAGAAGCATTTGACGCAGGAATTGCAAATAAATTTGCAAACAAAGAAACGATAGAAACTTTTTCAAACATAATTGCTACAACAGGCAGCATTCCAACTTGAGCAACGAATGTTCCTGCGAGCATGTTGATAATTATTTTCAAATACTTTTGGCTGAAATAATCATCGTTAAGATTTCTGTAAAATGAAATTTTGTTCAGCCAGCTTTCTGCAACGGGATACAGCAACACTAACGATAGTAAAGCGGTGTAAGACAATATGAATCCAGAATCGAATAGTTGTCTTGGGTCAATCAATAAAATAATTATAGCTGATAGACCAAGGAAATTTATATTCTTAGTTTTCCGCTCAATCAATCGGGAAAACAAAAATGCTATTGCCATAATAGTTGCCCGCACTATCGAAGGACTGCTGCCTGTCAGGAGCATGTAGAACAAGAGTGAGATTGTCATCAATGCAAATTTTATATTTCTGTTCATCGGTAAGACAGACAGAAAAAAATTCAACATGATAAGTACATACGCCACGTTCAAACCGGACACTGCGATTATATGTGCAACACCAGCATTTATAAAATCTTCTTTCACTTCTTTTGAGAGATTACTCCTATCACCAAGCAGAAGACCTTTCATAAACTCTGCTTCATCACCGGACATAGTTTTCTCAATTACTTTCAGAGAATATTTCTTTGCCGGAAGCACAAGATGTTTCATAACAAAATTTTCATCTTTTGTTCCAAGCACTTTAAAATTTTTGAATCCATAAGAAGTGAATGTGGATGAGATGCCATGATTGGAAAGATATTTTCCGTAATCGAACTCACCGGGATTTCTCGCTCTGGGCAAGCCATTGAACTTACCCTCAATCATCACAGAATTTCCGAAATCCAGAAAAGTATTTATCGTATCGTTTCTGAAAACACGGTAAACATTTACGAGCACGATAAAGTTATTTCTTGAAACAACGTTTCTTGTTCTAATTGAATCTGTTTCCACAAGCAATCTTACCGCATCATCTTTGATTGACGGTTGCTCGATAATTGTTCCGTATAATTTAGCATCTTCGTCTTCTGCAAGAGATTCAAGATGTAGCATCTGTTCGTTCGGCTTGTAATAACTTTTTTGAAATAAAACAAAACCAAGGATAATACCACTAAACGAAAATATAATTACTGAGATTAAAAATGCTTTCTTAATCCTTATATAAGAAAAGACGAGCAGCACAAAAAGAATGTTTATGGCTGATACAAAAACAAAGCTGGAAATGCTTGAAACAATATCAGGCATCTCTCGTCCAGTATAAATTCCCGCCGATAAAGCTATCGCAGTTACAACAGGAAAGAATCTCTGCACTTGTTTGTTGTTGATAAAATCCATTAGAGTAAGTTTACTCAAATCATTTTACTTTTTCACTCGAATTGTTTGTAAGAATAATTTAATTTGATACTGTGAAAGCAAACGGAAATGACAATGAGAATTTTCTAAATTCATTAAAGGAAGAAAAATCTGAGCCAAATGTATATTCAAATTTCAAGTTCAGGATAATCATGACAATTATTCTTTTTCTTTTCGCTGCTTTCTGGATAACTTTTTTGATAATTATCTTTACAAAAAAATGAGCACACTGCAAAAAGACCAATAGTTAAATAAGAAGTTGAAAGGTAAAAGTTGAAAGGTAAAAGTAGGATGGAGTCTTGAGTCGTGAGTTGTGAGTGATAGTGTGCGGGAGTTATTTTCTTCTAAGCTTAAACTCGACACGTCTGTTCAATGCACGACCTTCGTCAGTATCATTTGGTGCAACGGGCTGTGACTCGCCGAAGCCCTGTGCAATCAGCTTTGTTGCATCTATCCCTTTCGACACGAGATAATTAACAACAGAGGAAGCACGGTTATTTGAAAGGTTCAGATTATATTCATCGCTTCCAATGTTATCGGTGTGAGCATTTATTTCCACAACAAGCTCATCGTTGTCATGCAGAAACTTGAAAAGACGGCTCAGTGATTCAAATGATTCCTCTTTCAACTCATACTTTCCTGAATCAAAAAATATATTTTCAATTTTGATTGCCTTGCCTGAGCTGATTAATCCTTCAACAGAAATTAAATTTACAGTCGTTTCAATCTCTTTATAGCTTTCGGCTTTTGTAAGGTCGAGATAATTTACCGTTCCGTAATATCCTTTTACTTCGGCATAGTAAGCATAAGATTTCCCGATTGGCAATGCAATCAGAAACTCTCCTGACTGCGGGTCGGTCTTTGCACTTCCAATATCTTTTGTGCGTTCAAAATCTTCCCAGCGAATCAATGCTTCAACAGGATTGCCGTTCTCATCGATTACTTTTCCGACAACAGTAACAACTGAGCTTTGCGGCTTTGCAATTTCGGGAAGGTCGATGTAATAAATATCTTCTTCACCGAAACCCATGTCGTTGATAGTCGAGAAGTAGGCACGCCTTCCGTCTGTAGTAATTTTATATCCCCAATCTTCATCAGCAGTGTTAACTTCTTTTCCAAGATTAATCGGCTCGCTCCATTCTGTCCATGAAGAATCATTCAGCCGAATCGATTTGAAAACATCTGACTTGCCAAGCCCAGGATGTCCGTCAGAAGAAAAATAAAGTGTCTTCCCATCGGGATGAAGAAAAGGTGTGCGTTCGGTGTAAGGAGTATTAATCCAATCACCCAGATTAATCGCTGTCTTGCTCCAGCCGTTACCTTCTTTTACAACAACATACAAATCGGTATTGCCCCAATACATTCCGTGATGATAATTTCCCTTCTGATGAAACTCGCCGATGTTACCAGGACGCTCGGAAGCAAAGACTATTGCATTACCGTCTGCAGTTATGAAAGCATCTGCATCCCAGAATTTTGAATTGATTGGCTCAGGAAACGGCTTAACCTCTGACCATCCGATTGGAGTTCGCTCAGCATAAAAATTATCTCCGCGTCCGAGAGAATTTAAATAGTTTCCGAACAAGAGAAGTAAATTTCCGTCAGCTGAAATACTGTTGATGTATTCGTTGCTCTCTGTATTTATTTTACCAAACAACGGATTAGAAATCGACCATCGGTTATTATAATACGAAATGTAAATGTCTTCCCCTCCGATATCGTCTTCACGCTCTCTTCCCGTGAAATAAATTTTTCGCATGTCTGGAGTGAGCACAGGTGAATATTCTCTGCCGAGCGAATTAATGTTTCCACCCAGGTTCACCATTAACCTGCCTTCAGTTTGTGCAAGAAGAATTTTTATAACATCCTTAATCCATTCTTCTTTGAGTTTAAAATTTCTTAAGTTGTCCTCGTAAACTTTTGCTGCTTTTTTCCAATCCCGTTTGTCGATAAAAGGTTTGGCAAGATACTGCAAAGCAATGAAAGCATCTTCCGATGGTGCATAGAGCTTTACGATGTTTAAATAATATTCTTTGTCCTGACCTTCATCAATCTGGATTTGTGAAATAGAATTACCTGCGAAAAAAATAATGGGAAGAATTATAAGAAGGGATTTTATTTGTTTTAGAGGAATCATCCTCTTATTCGTTAATTTATTTTACTACCAACTTAAAGATAAATATAAACTACGTCAATAACTATAAAAACAAAAAAAGCAATCCTGTGTTGAACTGCTTTTAAAAAATAATAAGCATGCCCTCGCGGGGTACCCTCTGGGTCATGCGGGGGTAAAAGAACCTATGCTTTCACCAAAGCATCATGGTCTCGGAATAAAAAGTGGTCGTGGTAATAATGAATCAACAGGAATGAAAGTGTCGGAAGATAGCGTGCCTGAGAATCGGTTTGAACTAACCCGTAGCCAAAGTCAGGACTGATAAAAAGCATTAAAGCGACAAGACATAATGTGATGGCAACATTGTATCCGTAAAACTTCCAGCCATTTGTTGCAAGACGCTGGACTAACGGACTGCTTATCTCACCACGTTTCAGCTTTTGGCTGAGAATGAAAGCAGTCACACCAAGATACTGGAATGAATGCCAGATATTAAATCCCTGGAAAGAAACATCGAGCGGAATTCCGATTATACCAACTGAAGGAACCCAGAAACCGATAACAACAGTGAGCGAAATCAGTAAAGTCTTAGGACCGTTGAACCTGTTCTCCTTTATTTCAAGGTATGTTTTATAAATGAACAGTGCTAATGCCAGAAAGAAAATTGCAAACGCTGCGTAAACAAAAAATTCATGTTTCATGAACGGCGGAAATAAAAGCAGTCGTCCGTCAATCAAAAATTTATCATGCACAAACATATAAACTCCCCACGGAGCAAGTGCTGAGAAAGAAACAAAATAATCCGTGAACCTCTCCCACTTCGGTAAAGGCAATCTTGATTTAATATTGTATGAATCAACAAGGTAAAGCATCTGCTCAACAACGTGGATTGATGCGAACGTGAAAAAAATTGTAAGAAGAATAGGCATCCTTGAGTTTTCAATTCCGATAGCAATAACTCCCACAGGTATCAGCAAAGAAGTCCAGGTTACAATCGGTTTTTTCTTAACAAAATCTTTCTCCATGAACGTCCGCAGATACGTTGCAAACATGTGCGGACCGCCTATGCACGCAGCAACAAAATAATCAATCATCTTGCTCATAAACTGTGCGTATCCCGGACTCTTTTCGCTTTGTCCGAAATAAAATGAGCACAGAGGAATAAAAACAAGCACTGCACTGAAGCTGATGAAAGTTAAATCCCAGTTACGGCTTCTTATCCAAAACGAAGCTTTGCTTATTGAGAGCGGGCTATTTATTGCAATTGTCTGCATTTAAAATTTTCTTCTTTATGATACAAATATAAAAAACTATATATGGTATTACAATCTGTGTTCTATAACCTATTAGTTTTCAGTTGGTCAAGAACAATTGCACAGCTCATTGCCGCATTCAGCGATTCGCAATTTGAGAATCTCTCGATTGAAATTTTTTGATAAGGTTCCTTGACTAAATCAGGTGAAATCCCGTTGGCTTCATTACCAAACACAACAACAATTTTTTTGTCGGGACTTATGTTTCGCTGAGATGAATCCGAATCCGGCATCGTTAAAAGAATTTCATAACCTGAATCTTTCAATTCTCTCAGCTTGGATTTTAAATGCACATCTTCAAAAAAGTTCACATGAAAAATACTTCCCTGCGAAGCACGAATTACTTTTTGATTGTAAACATCAACCGAGCCCGATGAGATAAGCAGTTCATCAACTCCATACCAGTGGCATGCTCTTATAATTGTTCCGAGATTTCCCGGGTCGTTGATTCTGTCAAGACAAACTATAAGATGTGAGTTGATTGATGAAGAAGATTTTTTCTTGTGAACAACAGCGAAAATTCCCTGCGGTGTTTTTGTCTCCGATAATTTCTTAAGGTCTGAATCACTGGCAAGAAGCTTAGTTATATTAGAAGAAATTTGGAACTCATTTTCTTTTTCCTGTTCAGCAATAATGCATTCAACTTTAAAATCACTCTTCAAACATTCTTCGACAAGATGAAGACCTTCGATAAGAAATTTACTTTCTTCGTCACTGAACTTTTTATTCTTTAAAGAACAATAATACTTCAGCTTGGCTTTGGATAAAATCATTTACCGATGAGCTTCAAAAACTCAGCTCTTGTTTTTTCGTCCGACTTGAAAATACCAAGCATGCACGAAGCAGTTGCAACCGAGTTTTGTTTTTCAACTCCGCGCATCATCATGCACAGATGTCTTGCTTCGCTCACTATTCCAACCCCTTTCGGCTGAAGAATTTCAAAAAGGATGTCACCTATTTCCCGTGTCATTCTTTCCTGAACCTGCAATCTGCGTGCAAACATTTCAACCAGACGGGGAATCTTGCTCAGTCCCACAATTTTTCCTTTCGGGATATATGCAACATGACACTTCCCGTAAAACGGAAGCATGTGATGCTCGCACAAGCTGAAAAAGTCGATGTCTTTTACAATCACCATTTCATCGTAATGCTCCTCGTAGATTGCTCCGTTCAAAAGCTTCGCTGCATCATCCTTATAACCTTTCGTAAAAAATTTATATGCTTTCGCAACACGGTGCGGTGTCCTTAGAAGTCCCTCACGCTTCGGGTCTTCACCGATTTCTTTTATGATTGAAGCAACAGATTCTTTAATAGAATTATACGAGTCAAAATTATCTTCAACTAATAATTCCTTATGTGTTAGATTATTCTTTGACATTTATTCTCCCCTGTATTCTACCGAGTTGTTTATAGTTTCCTGCAGATTGATTGAGTGAAGCTTTCTTTTTTCGGTTTTTATAACCGGCTCAAGCTGACTCCAAAAAGCTATCACAATATTTTCTGTGGTTGGAATAATTCCGCTTATGAAATCAACATCTGTATTAAAATTTTTGTGGTCAACTTTTTCGATTATTGTTTCATTCACAAGCTCTTTAAGCTGTTTCAAATCCATCACAAAACCTGTTGACGGTTCAACATCTCCGGACACAGTAACATCCAATACATAATTGTGCCCGTGTCCATTAGGGTTTGCACACTTACCAAATATCCTGAGATTCTCCTCGTCAGAAAATGCTGGATTGTAAACTTTGTGCGAAGCACTGAAATGAAATTTTCTTGTGATTAACATCAGGCCGATAATTTTCTTTTAGTTGAAATGTAATGATTGATTGAAAACAAAATTACTAATAAGTTCATGAAGATTAAATTTATAAAAAGATACACTTTATATTCTTTGATTACAGAAAAGGTGCAGATTAAAAAGATGTGGGTGCCGATTGAAAGCGAGCTTGCCATAGTTAAAAATGTTTTGTTCTCATACCATGTTTTTCTGATTGTCTGTTCATCGATATTCTTTTCCGTCAACTGACGGATTAAATTCCTGCAAAGAAATTTATCAAACCGAATTATCAGCTTATCCTGCCAGCCGTAAATGAGCAGAAAAATTCTTTGAAGAAATAAAGTAAATTTATCACCGGCTTTATCTTCTTCTTTGACTGATTCGTCAAGACGGTTGATTGTTTCCTTCCCGGAAGCTTTGATAAACGATACCTGGTAAAAAATAAAATATGAACATTGAATCATCGAGAAAATTAATCCGAGAAAGCTCAAAACAATTGACCACACTTCTCCGTTTTGTTTAAATAAATAGTACCCGATAAAAAAGAATGTGCAGAATGATACAATGAAATCAGAAATCGAATCGTAAAATCTTCCTCGCCTCGAGTCAAGGTTCTTTGCACGTGCCAGCGAGCCGTCAACTTTATCAAGGACATTTTTATAAAATAAAAGCATCGAACCGGCAATTGAGACAATCATACTTTCCTTAATCATCAAATAAGAGCCGGCTATACCAAATAATAAAGATAAAAAAATAACCAGGTGAGGAGATACTTTAACGTAAAAGAAAAATTTTGTGAGCTGTTTTGAAGTTACAAAAAGAAATGACTGAAGATTCAGAAAAGTATTTTCAGGATTTGTCTTTGATGCTTTGCTGAAATCAAAATTTTCTTTGTTCAATAATTTTGAACTTTGAATTTTAAATTTGCTTTGTGCTCCCTGAAGGACTCGAACCCTCACCAACGGTACCGGAAACCGTCGTGCTATCCGTTACACCAAAGGAGCTTATGAAGAATGCCAAATTACAAAATCCCCGCCTGCGTATAACTTCGTGCGGGCAGGCAAATGTCAAATGAATGTGTAAACTCAAACTGTAAATATTAATTTGACATTTGAGCTTTGACATTTGAAATTTTTCTGTGCCCCCTGAAGGATTCGAACCCTCACTAGCGGTTCCGAAGACCGATGTGCTATCCTTTACACCAAAGGGGCTTTTAAACAATTATCAATTTTCAATGAACAATTAAGAATTGACAATTCAAACTTAATTACATCAAACATCTGATTCAATTTATTATAAAAGGAAATTAGCTTTAATAATTTCATTGAATCGAACTTTATGCAGAGGTATTTTGCGTTTCAAATTTTATAAAGAATATGAAAGGTATAGTTTTAGCAGGCGGAGCAGGCTCCCGTCTTTATCCTATCTCGACTCTTTACAGCAAACAGCTGACTTTGATTTATGATAAGCCGTTGATTTATTATCCGCTGTCGATTCTGATGCTCGGAGGCATCAAAGATATTTTAATCATCTCGAATAGTGAAACAATTCCGTTTTATCAAAAGTTATTTAACGACGGTTCTCATCTCGGAATTTCAATTAGCTATGCTGAACAATCCGCTCCGAACGGGATTGCAGAATCGTTTATTATTGGAAGTGATTTCGTAGGTAAAGACAATGTAACATTGATTCTCGGTGACAATATTTTTTACGGCAATCTTGATTTCTTCAAACGTGCTCTTGAAAGAAAAGACGGTGCGACGGTTTTTGGCTATCGAGTAAACGACCCGCAAAGATACGGCATAGTTGAGTTTGATGAAAACGGTATGGCATTATCAATCGAAGAAAAACCTCAGAATCCCAAATCAAATTTCGCTGTCCCTGGTTTGTATGTTTACGACAACAACGTCATCAGCATCTCAAAAAATCTTAAACCCTCATCGAGAGGCGAGCTTGAAATTACAGATGTAAATGTTGAATATATGAAACAAGGCAAGCTCACGGTTGAGAAAATCGGACGCGGTGTTGCATGGCTTGATACAGGAACTCCCGAAGCTTTGCTTCAGGCATCAAACTTTTTCGGAGCAATTGAAGACAGGCAGGGTTTGAAAGTCGCATGCATAGAAGAGATTGCTTTGCACATGGGTTTCATTAATATGAATCAATTTCAAAAGCTGACAAGCTCGCTTCCAAAATGTGCATATAGAGATTACCTTGAAAAGATTTATAAAGACAAGCTGTAAACATTAATGACGATTGAAAAAACTCCGCTCGATGGTTTGCTGATAATTAAGCCCGCAGTGTTTAAAGATTCACGCGGTTACTTCTTCGAATCATTCAACAAAGAAAAATATCGTGACTCAGGACTCAATCCGGATTTTGTTCAGGATAACATTTCAAAGTCATGTAAGAGTACACTCCGTGGATTGCATTATCAGGTTGGTGAGTTTGCACAAGGTAAGCTTTGTCATGTCATCTATGGAAAAGTTTTAGACGTTGCTGTTGACATCAGAAAAAAATCACCCACTTTCGGGAAACATTTTTCTGCAGAGCTGTCCGATGAAAATAATATTCAGCTTTGGATTCCTCCCGGATTTGCCCATGGCTTTTCGGTCTTATCTGATGAAGCAATCTTCCATTACAAATGCACACAGCTTTATAACAAGCAAAGTGAGCGTTCAATAAATTATTCCGACCCGCAGCTTGCAATCGACTGGCAAGTTTCAAACCCGATTGTATCTGAAAAAGATATGCAGGCAAAAAACTTGTCCGAAGTTGCCGACCTTTTTTGAATCACACCCAAGAATTTAATGCTTAAAAAGAAATCAAGCTCAACTGCAAACAATAAACTCGCAGAGTTAAAGCAGCATTTCGAAAATCATCTTGAAACGTCGATTGCAAAAGACCCAATTGACATGACAAAGAATGATGTTTTCAAAGCTCTTGCACTTACTATACGTGACAAGATGATGAAAAACTGGCTTAAGACCCAACGCGAGTACGCACAAAAAGATTTGAAGCGTGTATGTTATCTTTCACTTGAATTTTTAATGGGACGATTGCTGGAGAACACATTAATCAACCTTGAAATTTTTGACGAAGCAAAAGAACTCATGCATGAGTATGGACTGAACCTGAACGAAATCATTCACGAAGAACCGGACATGGGTCTTGGTAACGGCGGGCTCGGACGGCTTGCCGCATGTTTCCTCGATTCACTTTCAACTCTGTCGATGCCGGCAGTTGGTTATGGAATCAGATATGAATACGGAATCTTTGAACAAGATATCATCAAAGGTTTCCAAGTTGAGAAACCGGACAAGTGGCTGCGTTACGGAAATCCATGGGAGATTGTTCGACCGGAATATACTTACACAGTAAAGTTTAATGGAAACGTATCAACTAATTTTGATGTGAACGGAAAAATGAAACACGAGTGGGTTAACACAGATGATGTGCTCGCTGTTGCTTATGATATTCCGATTCCCGGTTACAAAAATGAAACTGTGAACACATTGCGATTGTGGAAAGCAAAATCAACGGATGAATTTGACTTCGAAAATTTTAACCAAGGAAATTATTTATCTGCTGTTGAAAAGAAAAATCTGAGCGAAACAATCTCCAAGGTTCTTTACCCGAACGATTCATTTCCCTCAGGAAAAATTTTACGTTTGAAACAGCAGTATTTTTTTGTTTCAGCAACACTTCAGGACATTGTCCGAAGATTCAAACGCGACCATGATTCCGATTGGAAAAAATTTTCCGACAAAGTTGCAATCCAGCTTAACGATACACATCCTGCGATTGCAATTCCTGACTTAATGCGGATACTTATCGATGAAGAAAATCTTGAATGGGAAAATGCATGGGAGCTCACGACAAAAACTTTTGCCTACACAAATCACACAATTGTCCCTGAAGCACTTGAGCAATGGCAGCTTTCAATTATTGACACAATGCTGCCGAGACACGCACAGATAATCGAGGAAATAAATCGCAGGTTAATTGATGAAGCAAGGGAAAATAATTTTGATGAGAATCTTATCAATGAAAAAATATCTATCGTTCCTGAAAATCAAAACAAGGTTGTTCGGATGTCAAACCTCTCAATCTATGGAAGTATGTCTGTTAACGGCGTTGCCGAGCTTCACTCACAGATTATACGTGAACAGATTTTTGCTGACCTTTACAAGCTTTTCCCGGACAAGTTTAATAATAAAACAAACGGAATTTCTGTAAGACGTTTTATAAGGCAGGCGAATCCTCTTTTGTCTGAACTGATTTCCGAAAGCATCGGCGATGAATGGATAACTGACCTTCAAAAAATCCAAGCCATAGAAAAATTTGTTAACGACTCTTCATTCACAACACGATGGGAAGAAATTAAGCTTCAAAATAAAATGGGGCTGATAAAAATCATCAAAGCAGAAAATGATTTGGAAATAAATCCTTATGCAATGTTCGATACACAGGTGAAAAGATTTCATGAATACAAAAGACAGCTGCTGAACATACTCCATGTGATTCATTTATATCTAAAGATAAAAGATGAGCCGCAGAAAATTCATGTTCCGCGTGTCGTGATTTTCGGAGGCAAAGCTGCACCTTCTTATGTAATGGCGAAGCTCATCATAAAACTGATAAACTCCGTTGCAAAAATTGTTAATGAAGATTCACAGGTTAATAAATGGCTGCAGGTTGTATTCATAAAAAATTATGGTGTTTCACTGGCGGAAATAATTATTCCTGCCACAGACCTTTCCGAACAAATCTCGACTGCCGGCTTTGAAGCTTCAGGGACTGGTAACATGAAGTTTGCTTTGAACGGAGCATTAACCATCGGCACACTTGACGGAGCAAACATAGAAATAAAAAACGAAGTCGGCGAAGAAAATATTTTTATCTTCGGATTAAAGAGCGATGAAGTTCTTTCAAAAAGAAACACATACAATTCTTTTCACGTCTATGAAATCAATTCGGACCTTAAAAGAGTAATTGACTGCATCAAGGAAAATATTTTTTCGAAAGATGAGCCGGGAATCTTTGAACCAATAATAAACGAATTGCTTTACCGTGATTATTATTTTCTGATGGAAGATTTTAATTCTTACAAAGAAGCGCAGCTTAAAGTGGAATCATTTTTTCTCAGTCGTGAAGAGTGGACAAAAAAATCAATCTTGAATGTTGCGGGGATGGGAAAGTTTTCGAGTGACCGGACAATTAAAGAATACGCAAGCGAAATCTGGAATATTAAACCTGCTCATTAATTACTTCAGCATCTTTTACTTCATGCTTCGGAGCATGTCCGTTGCCGTTCAATGAAACGTCATTCTCAAATCCTTCGGGCTGTTTTTTGAAATGCCCGTGCTTACGGTTGAAAATTTCACACGACGTGCAAACCGTTTCTATTTTTTTCTCGTAAGGATTTTCCAGAAAGAGTCCGCGTGAGTGTTTGTATTTATCATTGTGCCAGATTTCCTCAAATGATTGTTCTTTCAAATCACCGAAAGTATTGTCTTTGTTCGTTACCCAGCAGCAAGGTGTAACCTTTGCATCATGATTGACGACGATTGATGAGAACAATTGACCGCACGGTGCATCGAAGTAAGGATACTTATAAGATTTTTCATCTTTGTAAACCGGCAGGATGTAATCAGTATTTTTTGGCAGCCATTTATTTCTTCTCTCGGCAACCGATTGTCCGAATTGAAAATCAGGAATGTCGTCGCCAAGTCCGATTCTGTCTGTAACAAATTCAATCCCATGCTCTTTACAAAAATCTTTTGCCATTCCAATTTCACCTTCATTAAATCTGTTCACAATAAATTTCCAGACAATCTTCGGGTCGCGTGATTTCAATTTTTTCTTCACCGCAGCAAGCCGCTTTATGTTATTAAGAATAAGCTCAATATTTCCTTTCACACGATACTGCTCATAATTTTTTTGCGTGAACCCATCGATTGAAAGAACAAGCTGGTGCAGTCCCGACTTAATAATATTTTCAAAAAATGAATCATTACGCTCTAAGCTGAAGTTTGAATGAGTTATCGTGTAAATATTTTTGTCAACAGCTTTTCTAAAGAATTCGAATATACGCGGATTAAGAAACGGCTCTCCCCAATTGAAGAATACAACAATTCTAAGCGACGGAATTTTTTTTAGAATGAGGTCAAATGTTTCATGGGACATGTAACCCTTCGTATAATGCTGCAAGCGTGAAGCACAAAGCGGACAATCAAGATTGCAAACATTCGTCGGGTCAATCACTGCACTAAACGGCAGTTTCGGTTCAAGTGTCTTGCCGGAAAAATTTTTTCTGTTCTTGAAGCGGTCAATCAGCTTATTTTGTCTTCCAACGGGTAAACGCTGCCAGACAGAAATCAAACTATTGAATAAAATTTTATTCATTAAATAAATTCAAAGCGTTAATTATACTGAATCAACGGCAATATACTTTTTAAAAGTCTTAGAAAAAATTAATTAAACACAATGAATAGAATTTCATTTTTATTTGGATTGTTCTTTTTACTTAAAATCACCTCAGCACAAGTCGAGAATGTGCCGCTTTACAATTCTGTTTACGATTTCCTCAAAGAAATGAGCGTAAAGAAAATCATTTCATCCTACAACGATGATAATCCGAATCTATCGAGGAAAGAAATTTTGAATTTCTTAAATGAAGCTTCAAATAAAGCTACAAATAAATCTTCAGAGCTTTCTTCCGTTGAAAATAAATCGCTTGAAAAATATTTACTTGAGTTTGATGACTCAAAACAAAACTCAAAGAACACAACCTCACTTATCGCAGGAAAAAATGAAAATGGTGTCTTTAGCTCCAATAAATTTTCCAAAAGAGCCTCAGACATTTTTTCTGACAAAGAAAAGTTTTTGTATAAGCTCGACAAAAAAGATTTTACTCTAAGAGCAGAGTTGCTCGGTGATATTTCCATCGGCAATGAAATTAAACCCAACAAAAAAAATACTGCTTCGCTTTATGATATAGGAATAAAACTTAGAGGAACTATCGCAAACAAAGTGGGCTACTACGTTGATACACGCAAGGGAGTTTATTTCGGTAACAGAGACCTTGCCGCATTGGTCAAGCCGCGGCTTAAAACGAATTTTAAGTTTTTAGAGAACAAAGACAAAGACAAGAACTTTGATTTCACCGAAGGACATCTAAAGCTTCAGCTTAACCCTGTTGAAAATTTATTTATCTCTGTTCAGCTTGGCAGGGAAAAAATTACTTACGGTTACGGGCTTGGAAGCAAGCTTGTTTTATCTGGGGATAATCCGCCAATGGATTTCTACAAGCTGAATGTAAGCTACGGCATACTTTCTTTTTCACACATCTATGCTTCAACAGTCGGTGATTTCAGTTTTACTCAGCCGCGTTATACAAAATATTTTGTTGCTCACAGATTAAAAGTTAACATCAACAATGTTGTCGAGCTCGGCGTGGGGGAAACAGTAATTTATTCGCGTCCATTCGAAATCGCTTATATGAATCCATTGCTCTTTTATAAATTCACTGAACATTCTTTGCAGGACAGGGACAACAACACGATTCATTTTGACGTTCGAACCCGTCCGGTAAAAAACTTTGAGCTTTACGGAACTTTGTTCATGGATGAATTCAATCTCGTTAAGCTTGGTGATGGTTCCGATTTTGAAAACAAGTTTGCTTTTCAAACAGGATTTTTTTGGTATGAAGCAGCGATGATTCCGAATCTATCTTTCGCAGTTGAGTACACAAAAATCCGTCCTTACGTTTACACACATCGCATTCCAGAAATTACTTACGATGCTTTCGGAGTTAATCTCGGACATCGTATCGGACCGAATGCCGATGAGCTTTTCTCGATGTTATCATACAACGTTTCAAGCAGGTTGAACCTGAAGCTGGAGTTTGCATTTCAAAGAGCAGGGAAGAATGTTTATAACAGTGCGGGCGACTTGATTAGAAATGTCGGTGGAGATATTAAACAACCACGAAGGGATTCAATCGATTCTGAGGTTGCGGCTTTTCTTGATGGGATAAGAGTGAACTCGAAGCATTTAAATTTTATTCTTCGCTTCGAGCCGCTGAGAAATTATTTCTTTGAGTTAAATTATTCTTACAGGATTGATGAAAATATTTCGACGGGAGTGAGGAGTGATTACAGCTTTGGCTCTGCGAAGCTGAGAATTGAATATTGAGCTAATCTTCAGTTTTAATCAAATAGTTTTTATTTTAGTTTATCATATTTATAACTTATCAACATTTTTAATTTTGTATTCAAAGATTCTTCATATTTTTCATCTATATTATTATTGAATGATGGTTCTGTTTTTATAATTTGTTGTTCAATCGCAGTAAGTAAAAAATACTTAATTTGTTTTACATCTTCATCGTATTCAGAAATATCAGCTACATCTTTGAAAAGGGTATTTTGTTGATCTAAATAAAATTTATAATCGTCAGTTAATATCCTAGTATATTCATAACTAATATGAGTATAAACATTTTCTGGATTATCTGTTCCTACATCGTATTCAGCCTGTAAAAACTCATATTCTTTAACGTCACCCATACCATGTTTAGGTCTCTCACGTTCATTTCTATGCATTTCAATTCTTTTATTATCACTGATAATATGCTCAACGTACAAATTTCCAAGTTTGACCTTTTTTTGGTCGTTATGATATCTCCTACTTTTTACTTTATATCCTACTACGGTAAATGGAACTGTTTTATTCACTAATCCTAAAAGCTCATTTCTTTTTTGAGCATAGAGTTCTAACTTCTGCAGGTTCTTTTTAGTTTGAGAGTCCTGATAATATTTATAGCAGATATAAGAAGATATAATAATAATTATTACTATTAATATAAAGTAAATCTTCTTCATTCATCTTCTTCTTCGAAAATGGCTTGTACCCCTGTAGGGACTCGAACCCCAACTAAAACATCCGTAGTGTTTCGTGCTATCCATTACACCACAGGGGCATTATTTTGTTCTTCTAATTTATTATACTTTTCTTTTAACCTATCAATTTCTTTTTCTAAAGCAGGAAACTTTTTTCTGTCCTCTAAAGACACTTTTAAATGCATATCTTGCTTAAGTTTCTCAAGTCTGGTTACACACTCATTATATAATTCATCAAACCAATCTTCAAATTCGAATGATTTGTAATCCGTATATAATTGCTTATATAAGTCCAAAACCAAAACAATCGTATCATTCAAAATACATAATAATTCTCTGCTATGCTCATCATAATAACAATCAAATATTAAAGCTTTAATCCTGCCATCAATAATGGCTGTATTATATTGCGATGCAAAAATATTTGAATGTGAATACATAATATTTATACCTCTTTTATATTTTTCTATGTGTATAGAAATGTCAGGATATTTATTCTCAATATAATTCTGTGCCTTATTTAATATCTTATCATCAAAATCATATATTTGCTCCTCATCTTCTGCAATTACGTACTCACTTTTATATGGATGCTCCATTGAATAAGCAAATAAAACAGCAGACTCTAAAGCATGCCTAATAGAGCTTTGTGCGTCAGTAGAGTGCCGTCTAATAATATTTAAAGCAGACAAATGAAAATCTTTTAAAATCTGAGTTTCAAAATAATGAGCCACTTCATTATTAACTGAAAAACTTTTTATACCCTGAATTAATTTTAATAAGTCAATCAACAAATGGTAATTATCACCAAGATTAGATTTTGCTTTATCAGTTAACTCATTTTCTTGTTTAATTATCCAGTCTAAATCAATCATTTTATTTTTTTTTACTTTCTTTCTTTCCATAAGCCAAGCAAGCTCGTAGTTTTTTCCGATGGGGTTGTTGATGTGGTTGTGAACTCTAATTTCTTATTGTTTCCGTTCCAGAAAATCACGGGCATAGTTTCTCCGCCCCATTCACCGTTCGATTTAAAAAAATGTTCCGACCCGCCCATCATTCCCATTGAGAAAACCTGAATGTGATAACACCATGGACCTTCATCTTTATACTTATAAAATTTCATCTTTGTTATGTCTTCAAACTCAAACTTGATTTCTGCACACAAGCGGTTGTCTTCTTCATAAAATCTTTTACTGAAATTCTTTCCGCCGGTTAACTCGTCTTCTATTTTCTTACCGTTGTAATACTGTTCAATCAGAGTTTCATAATTCGTTTCAAGAGTTTCGTTCGTATCATTTTTCTGGCTCATGATGTTAACGAACTTAATCACTCCTTCTCCTGAGTTTCCATTCTTCAGCTTAAAGCTGTATTCTTTTGATTCGTAAACAAGGCAGCCGTTAAGACAAAAAGCAAAAGCAATTAGCAAAAAGATGTAAAAATATTTTTTATTCATAAAGCAAGGGTTTGGGCTAAAGCCCTATATCCCTATATCATCTGTTCCACGACCTAAAGGTCGTGGCAATTTTTCAAGAACAACAAACTAAAATTAACCTTAAATGAATTTTTAGAACTGCCCTAAAAAGAAATTCATTTGAATGTTTTCAATCTTTCCCGCCATGCGGGATTTCCCACGAATACTCGGGGTCAACAATCTTCAATCTTTAATCTTCAATCTTCAATCTTATAATTCAACAATGCTCTCTCCGCCGTCGGCGTAAATAATGTTTCCGTTCATCCAGTTATTTTTTTGGTTTGTTATGCTCACAATTATCTCTGCAATCTCTTCGGGATTGGTTAGACGGTCAAACGGATTTCTTTTTATTGCATCAGCAATGATTGAATCTGCATTAGGAATCTTTTTCATCGCAGGTGTCTCCGTAACACCCGCAAGAACAGGAGCAACTGAAATTCCCATCTTCGTGCCAAGCTCCATTGCAAGCTGGCGGCAATGCGATTCGAGAACTGCTTTCGCAGCGGACACAGCACCGTAGCCCTTAATAACGCGTCGTCCGCCTGATGAAGTCATGCCGAAAATTTTTCCGCCTCTCGACATCAATCCTCTTCTCACAATATCCTGGCTCCAGTAAACAATGCTGTTGCCCATTACGTCGATAGTCATCTCAAGCTGTTTCTGTGTAAGGTCGTCTTCTGTCTTCTCTCCGAAATATGGTTTCAACGTTCCAAAAGCCAATGAATGAACCATCACTTTAATATTATCTTCGCCATTTTTGAAAATTTCTTTTTCGATTTTATCCAAAACACTTTTTCTCTTTTCGACATCAGCTGCATTCACATTAAAAAAATGGACGCTTACATTTTTCGATTCGATTTCTTTGATTAAATCATTCACAGCACTCATGGTTGACGAGCGGTCGAGATGAACTCCGAGAATATTATACCCTGCTCCGGCAAAAGCACGGCTCAAGGCAGCACCGAAGCCACTTGACGAGCCGAGTATTAATGCCCAGTGTTTCATAAGAAATTTTTTATCTTAATTTAAAAACAAAAATAATTTTAATTCAAATGTGTTTCAATCCAACTCGTAATAATAAAAAAGCCCCGATATTTCTATCGGAGCTTTCACGTTTTACGTTTTACGTTTGACTATTTTATTAACATCATCTTCTTTGTATCCGTAAAATCACCAGCATGAATTTTGTAGAAATAAACACCGCTCGCAAGATTTGATGCATCGAAATCAACGTTGAATTTCCCCGCATCTAATTTTTTATCAACCACTGTGCTGATTAATTTACCGGTAATGTCATATAGAGTTAATGTTACTAACCCTGATTTCGGAATACTGAAATTAATATTTGTAACAGGGTTAAAAGGGTTCGGATAATTTTGGTTCAGGATGTATGCATTAGGAATCTCATTCCCTATAGGTTGAATACCAATTATCAAACATTCCCCGTCATAATAAACATTTGTAGGACCAGATCCTGCGTATGCAACTGCTCCGCAAGTATTACCGGCTTCATTATAACTTGAAACGGTAGGAACAACCAAGCCAGAATTAATAAAACCGTTCACCTTAATTCTGTTTCCAAGACTTCCTAATATTCCTCCGCGATAAATAACTGAATCTCCGTTAGAAATGAAAACAGCTTTTGCATAATTATTACCGACTGCTTGTGAATCCAGAATACAATTTGTAAAGTTCACTGGATTCTCTGTGTTAAACGCCAGGAAAAAGTCAATTGTGAAAGATGCTCCCGCATTTAATGAATACGCATATTTTCCGGAATCATTTTTAGCATACGTCAACAACATCTGGTTATTATAAGATGTTGATGTGTTTGAATGACGGACTGCAAAACTATGACGTCTGTGATTATTTCCGGAAGTCAAAAAGTTAGTGTTCCAACTACCGCCAAGACTGTATACCGATTGTCTGAATACTCTTATACCTGCAGTTGTGGCAGTAAATACTCTTGATGAAACAACATACAATGATTCAGCGCCTCCTGTATAATATGTATAATCGCAAACAGGGAATTGGTCGTTCCATGTCGTATCAACAGCCGGATAAGTTGTCCAGCTTGTTCCGAAGCTAACGGAGCGGCACACTTTTAAAGAAACTGTCGTGCCTGTAGAATTTACCTGCTGGTATGTTCCGAAGAAATATGTTGAAGAAGCAGGGAAATATAATCCGTCTGTAATGATTGAAGGATTTCTAAATCCAAGTCCTGCAGAAGGTGCCTGAACAAGAGATGTCTGAAACCTTGTACCATCCGTTCTCCATGATACATACCATATCGAAGCATTGTTGGTTGGCGGAGCATTAGAACCATAGCAAATAAGTGCCGTAATCCTGTTTACCGAGCCAGAATCTGCATAAGATATGTTTACTGACTGAGCGTAATTGGAACCGAATGTAACTAATCCTATATTTGACCACGTAACTCCCCGGTTTGTTGAACGAAAAAGTTTTGTATCTGAATTAGAAACTGTTGTATTGGCTAAAATATATAAATTACCATCATCGCCATTCACCATTGCAAGCTGCCTGTATCCATCAGAACGTAAAGCACCTGTATAAACGGTTACATCTGTGCTATACCAGTCACCTAATGGCATATCTCTTGGGTCATTTACCTCGTAGCCAATAGGTTTTTCAAGAGGAAGATTACTGTTATCGGTTTCGTGAAGTCCGTAATAGTTATCTATTTTCTTCTGTAGCTCTCTTGCGTTTTCTACATCTCCATTCTTTCTTGCAGTTTGAAGCTGCTCAATCCACCTGTTAACATAATCAGGAGTTTCTAAATTATTCTTTTGTGATTTAACCTCCCATTGTTCAGGTGTTCCGGTTGTCACTTCTTTTGTTCCCGGATTCCAATCGGTTTGTGAATAAATCGAGAAACTGCTAACAATTAACAGTATGGTAAAAAGATTTTTCATTTTTGATTCTCCTTATTGAGTTAATTAAATTTATTTATTTTGAATGATACAAGATAACTTTCTTTATAATAGAATTCAATTGTCAAATTAATTCATGCTTCATTTATTTCACAAGTGATAAATCTTTTCCAAGGTCGAGCCATTTTGAATCGCCAATATCGAAAGTAACTATTCTGTGTCCTGATTTAATCAGCTCCATATAAAACTCGATGATTCCGAAGAAGTGAACTTCAGAGAATTTTTCCAGAGCATTTTCTGAAATAATATGAACTCCGCAAAAAGCTCTCTCGGAAATTTGAAGAGATTTTTTTACTACGATTTCATCTCCATTCCTCTTCTTCATTCCAATAACTAACCCTTCACTGTTCACCAACAGTGAACGTGAAGTAACTCTTTTGTTAACTGCTAAAGATACGTCAGAATTATTGCACAGATGAAATTTATAAAACTCATTTATGCTGAAATCGGAAATCACATCGACGTTATATACCAGCACATTTTTTTCTCCATCAAAATATTTTCTTGCATTTGCAATTGCGCCGCCTGTGCCCAGAATTTCTTTTTCATGAATCAAATCTATTTTCACTTTTGATTTCCGCTCAATCACAAATTCCGAAACTTTCTCAGCTAAGTGATGTGTATTAATAACAACTTCTTCAACTCCTGCTTCTTCAATTTTTTTCAGAACGTACTCCAGCAAAGACAAATCCTTATATTCGACAAGTGCTTTTGGTTTTGATTCTGTGAGAGGATGCAGGCGTGTGCCGTAACCTGCAGCAAGAATCATTGCTTTCTTTAATTTCGGATAGCTCATTTATTGAGTTCCCTAAAATCTTTCTTCAATCTGAAAACTATATCCATGCACTTGTAATAATCCTCCGGTGAATTAAACTTTTCAAAGTTGGCAGGAATATTATTGTCTGTAAAACCCGCATAGCCGATTATGAACTCAGGTTTGCGAGAGAGAACATATTCGAAGTCGAATTTTTTATGACCTGCCTGAAGCCGTGTTGATTTAAGCCGGGAAATATGTTCATCATTCAATCCCCACATATCAACTGTATATAGCTCTGAGTAGTATGGAATTTTTCCCGCAGGTCCCACTGCAATAATTGTATTCTGCGGACAATTTATTTTCAGCCACTGCCCGAAGCGGCTCCATTGCCTTTCGAAATTAGCGTTGTCTTCTTCAAGAATAAGACGTTTGTATTCAAGGTTGGATAAAGAAATTGAAAAGAGTGCAACGCACAGACAAATAACAAATATTCGGAATCTGTTTCTCAGCTTTAATTCACTGAATGTTTTTTTATTTGAAAAATATTCTGTGATTTTTTTAATAAAGTAAATCAACCCTACAACTGACAAAAGATAAAGTATCGGAATGATAGGTACAAAAAACCTGTTAGCATACATCCAATCTCCGCCTACTCCGATGATATAAGACACATAAATAAATGAAAATAAAATCAGGTATGACAATCTGAAGTTTCTGAAAGCTTCTCTGAACGGAATGAAGAAAATGAAAATCAAAATATAAATTCTGAACCCGATGCACATTATTACATACTTCACACCGAGAATTAAATTCATTGACAAATCCGTTACTCCTTTTGCATAAAAAGTGTTCGGCAGTATCTGTCCGTAATAAAAATATTTGAATCCGTAATAAGCTGCACAAAATAATACATATGATAATATTATTTTAATTACGACTGGCTTAAATTCATTCAATCTTTTTCTGAACAGCATCATATGAAACAAAGTAATCACAAAAATCATATTCCCTTCGGGGCGGGTAAGTGTACACAGAATAAGAAATATTATTAGATAGGATGTATGTTTCGGCGAATCATTGAGACGGAAGTAATTATAAATAATACCGAGAATAAAAAATATATAAATTGGAAATTCCATACCTCCAATCGCCCAGAATGCCATCGTGTTATCCAAAGCAATGAGTAATGAGGGAAGCAGGAAAAGATAGGTTGAATATCTAGGAAATGACTCGGTAAACTGTCTGCTGATGAAAGACAAAAGCAAAAGATTGATGACCGAAAAAATAATTCCGAACGATGTAGCAAAAATTGAAATGTCTATTGATTCTATTTTTGTAAAAGGTGCTGTAACTACTGTCCATAAAAAATTCGTGTATCCTTCGACATACTCCCCTTTATTGTAAACCAATCCGTCGCCGCTCATCATGTTTTTTCCGTAGCGGAATGAAATGTAAGCGTCATCTACATTCTGGAACAGAAAGCTCCAGCTTAACACAACGGAATATCCGACAAAAAAAATAATTACAAACAGTATAGCTTTGTTGATTACATTTTTATCCACTGAAATATTTTGCATTCCCAAAATTAATTTCACCGCAGGAAAAAAAATATGCTAAACACTTTCTTCTTGAATCTTAAATTGCATTTAACCAAAAAACATATCTGAGTAAACTTGTATCTGTGGAATTCAGCTGGAAGAAAAATCTTTATCTGATTTGGTTAGCCCAATTGATTGCAATGATAGGCATGAGCATGGTAATTCCTTTCCTGCCTTTGTTTGTAAAAAGTCTCGGTGTAACGGAAATTACAGAAGTCAAACGATGGAGCGGGCTTGTTGTTTCAGGTGTTTTCATTACAGCTTTTATTGCAACTCCAATCTGGGGATGGCTCGGAGATAAAGTCGGCAGAAAGAAAATGGTGCTGCGGGCAATATTCGGGCTGATGGTTTCCCAGTTTCTAATTGGACTCTCGCAGGATGTTGTCCAGCTTTTTATCTTCAGAATGGTGCAGGGAGCGTTAAGCGGATTTATCGCAGCTTCACTCGCGTTGGTTTCCTCCAACACACCCAAAGAAAAATCCGGTTACGCTATCGGATTTCTTGCGAGCTCAACTGCTGCAGGTAATCTTATCGGTCCTTTTTTCGGAGGTTTGCTTGCAGATACTTTCGGTTATCGTAACGTATTCTTTATAACTTCGGGATTATGTTTTGTCAGCGGATTGCTTGTTTTATTTTTCGTAAAAGAAATTAATACATCGCGAAATTCAGAAGGTAATATAATTGATAACTACAAATTTGTTTTCAGCGATTCAAGAATTAAATATGCAATGCTTCTGCTGGTAATTTCCGCCGCTGCAATCGCAATGATTCAGCCGCTCTTCGCTTTGTTCATTGAAAACAAAATTGGAACTACACTATACTTGGCAACTATCACTGGCTCAGTATTCGGATTGGTAGGATTGTTCCAGGTTATCTCATCTTCGTTCTGGGGAAAACTCAACGACAAACGTGAAATCAGAAAAAATCTTGCGTTCGCATTAATCGGGGCGGGAATCGGCTACGCACTTCACATAATTACAGTCGGTGTCTGGGAATTGATTCCCATCAGGGCATTGCTTGGCTTGTGCATCGGCGGAGTTCTTCCGTCGTTATATTCCTTTATCAATAAATGTATTCCCGATAACAGAAAAGGCGGAGTCATGGGAATTGCTTCAAGCTTCACACTTCTCGGAAACTTAATTGGTCCTCTCTCAAGCGGTTACATTGCATCGTTTACAAGTATTGAATTCGTGTTCGGATTAAGCGGAATTATTCTGGCGTTAAGCTCAATCGTTGCTTACAATCATTTAAAAGAAAGACCGTCTGAGAAACATAAAATACCCGAAGTTGAAAAATCAAAATAAAGGAAGCGGTTACTGCTGGTAGTTATGATTAAGAAATTTTTATTGACAGTTCTGTTGTCATCTTCCCTTTTTTCGCAAACCATTTTTGAACGATGGCATGAAACAGATAAACTGATTCGCGACGGAAGAGTTTTAAGCAATGCCGGAGTTGATTCAATCAAGATTTACGTTGATGGAATTGATAAGCTCCCTAAAAGCAGTGTGGCTCAATATTACGATAAATCCAAATGGAAGTTCCCCATGAACGGTTGGACAAGCGTAACTTACAGAAACAACGGTGACGATTACAAAGATGCACGCTTCGATTATTTCCAGGGCGGAGAATACAAAGACCATCCCGCTCACGATATTTTTATTTTGGATAACGACAGCAACGGAATTGAAGACGTAACAAATAAAAAAGTTGAAGCAGTTGCGATGTGCTCGGGTTATATAATTTCTTTTCACGACGGATGGAAGAAGGGAGATTTTTTGCGGAGCGGAAATTATGTGAAGCTCTATGACCCGAAAGAAAAAGCTATCGTTTACTATTCGCATCTCGATACAGTATTTGTGATCGTCGGGCAGTTTGTAAAAGCTGGAACTCCGCTCGGATATATCGGAAGAACCGGAAGAAAAGCAATCAACGGAAGAACTCACCTGCACATAGCTTATTATAGAATCGACGACGGTTACCCGGAGCCGGAAGATATTATTGAAGAACTTTGGAGATTAGAAAAAGAAAAGATAAAGAAATGACGAGAAAAAATTTTGGTTGGTATAAAAGAAAAAGCCCCGATGAATCGGAGCTTTAAACATTTGCCTTCTACCTTCTGCCAATTGCTTATTTCACCAAAACCATTTTCTTCGTCTCAACAAATCCTTCTGCTTCAAGCGTATAAAAATAAATTCCGCTCGCAAAATTACTTCCGTCAAAATCAACCTCATAAGTTCCTGCGTTTAGATTTTCATTCACAAGAGTTGCAACTTCTCTGCCAAGTAAATCATAGACTTTCAGCGAAGTAAAACTGTTAACTGCTAACTGAAAACTGATAACTGTTGTCGGGTTAAACGGGTTCGGATAATTTTGCTCAAGCTTAAAGCTGTTCGGAATATTTTGGTTTGCAATAATTCCAACAGGGTCGAGCGTAATTGAAAAAGCACTTCTTCCGTGTGTCCACACAACAAGCTTTCGCGTTGAAGCATGCAAAGTTAAATCATGGCAAGGAACATTGGTCGGGAATCCTGTTCCGAGAACAGCCCAGTTCGTTCCGCGGTTCGTTGTAACCATCACTGCAATATCCGTTGCAATGTAAAGCGTTGCATAATTCGCCGGGTCGATAATTACATCGTTAATCGGAGCATCAGGTAAATTCCCGCTGATTGAAGTCCACGAGCTTCCGTAATTCGTCGTACGAAAAATATGCGCTCCTGTTGAATCAACTTTGTATCCCGACAACGTAACGTAACAAACATTCGCAGAGTCAGGATGAATCGTAACACGCGTAACCCAGCGGTAATGCAAGCCGGCAATAATTTTCGTCCAGTTCGTCCCGCCGTTTGTTGTCACCCAAACGTTTGCATCGTCAGTGCCGCAGTAAATTACGTTCGGATTTGATTTCGCAGCATCGACCGTTGTAATCGTTCCGAGATTTTGAACATGACCGTTTGCAAGGTCAGGACTGATTGGCGTCCAGTTTTGCATTCCGTTTGTCGTTCTGTGAATCCTGTAAGTTCCGCAGTATAAAGTTAGCGGAGTGTTTTTATCCATCACATAAGGCGTCATCCAGTTTGTGTAAGCCAAATCCAAACCTGACGTTGCACCGACAAAACTGCTCCCTCCGTTTGTTGAGCGTCCGAGTCCGCCTGTTTGCGATGAAGCGTAAACTCTTTGATTGGTCGAGTAATCAACGAGACAATAAAATCCGTCACCACCATAAATTGAATTCCAGTTTCCTGTTCCGCCGGTTAGAGTCCGGTTCGTTCCGTTGTCCTGCGTTCCGCCGAGAATAACATTCGGATTACTGTTGTCAATTTCGCCGGCATAAAATTGAGTGATAGGAAGTGATGTGCTTGCGAGCCATGAAGAGCCGCCGTTTGAAGAATAATCTATTCCGCCGTCATTGCCGAGAACAACAAAATTAGTATTTGAAGGAGCGAAAGCAACAGCATGTTCATCGACATGTGAAACTGCAACTCCAGAAAAAGATGTTCCGCCGTTAACCGAGCGTTCCATGTTCAACCCGCCGCAGTAAAGATTATTTGCATCGTTGGGATTTACTTTCACAATGCGGTTGAACCACGCATAGTTTGATGAGCCGGCAACGGAACCATTAATCAAAGTCCAGCTTGTTCCGCCGTCAACAGATTTATACAACCCTCTCGAGTTGCCGTTTGCATAAGCCGTCAAAGCATAAATAATTTGTGAGTTGGTTTGACAAATATCCAAAGAAATTCTTCCGAGGTCAGATGCGTTTGAAGGAAATCCTCCGGTTACAACCGACCAGTTTGTTCCTGAGTTTGTTGAAACATATAACGCTGTCATCGGTCCGCCGTATTTGATGTAGTCCTCGCGTCTTTGTCTTTCCCACATCGCAGCAAAAACTTTGTTTGGGTTGTTCGGGTCAACAACTACGTCAATCGCTCCGACAGAATCGGCTACGAATAAAACATTTGTCCATGATGTTCCGCCGTTTGTTGATTTATAAATTCCACTCTCAATATTTTTTCTTCTAGTTGAGCCGACAGCCGCTGCGTAAAGAATCTGAGGGTTCGCTGGATTGATAGAAACATTTCCGAAGCTGTAACAATTTACTAATCCAATGTTTGTCCATGTCGTTCCGCCGTTTGTTGACTTAAACATTCCTGTTCCGGGATAATAGCTTCGCAAAGAATTTGATTCTCCTGTTCCGCAATAAATTACATCGCCGTTATTAGGGTCAATTGCTAACGCTCCGATTGAAGATGTATTCTGTCCGTCGAAAACACTTGTCCAGCTTATGCAAAAATTTGTTGAATTCCACACACCGCCGTTTGCTGTTCCAGCATAAACGATTTGTGGATTGGTAGGGTGGATTGCAATCGTTGTGATTCTGCCTTCGATGTTTGTCGGTCCGGCAAGAACCCAGTTGGCAGAATTATTATCTGCAACAGGCATGTTCTTCACATGTTCAATCGCTTTGAGATGCTCTTCATTCGGAATTTCATCGAAAGGGAATGCACGCTGCTTCTCGAACCAATCATCAGCCGGAATAAATGAGGGCACTTTCTTTTTCTCGAAATTGTTTCCAATAAAATTAACTGACAGCATTGCAATTGAAGCAACACATGCAAAGAGAAGGAGTAATTTTTCTTTCATAGGTGGAATTAAATTTATAGTTCCCAAATATACTGAACATCAACTGCCATTGATACAAAATAAAAAGCCCCGATTGTTCAGGGCTTTAATTCACACTTCACACTTCGCTATTTCGCTATTTGATAAGCATCATCTTCTTCGTTTCAACAAAGTCTCCGGCTTCAATCTTATAAAAATATAAACCTGAAGCAAATTTAGATGCATCGAAATTAACTTCATAATATCCGGCTTCCTTGTTATCATTCACAAGAGATTCAACTTGTCTGCCGAGAACGTCAAACACAGTCAGCTTCACAAAAGAAGATTTTGCAAGCTGGAACTTAATTGTCGTGCTAGGATTGAAAGGATTCGGATAATTCTGTTCAAGAGCAAATCTGTTTGGTGTTTCATTGTTATTACCTATACCTGTTAATACGTCCTGGTAATTTATAATTTTTATATTATCAACATACCAGCCGTCTGCGAATCCCGTTCTGTTGCTTATAAGCGAAAACCGTATTCTCAGACTTGTGGATAAGTTTGCCAGTTCCGTTATATCAAGGACTTCCTGTTTCCAGGAACTTTGAATACCATTAAAATATTTTACGGAATTCCATGAAGTCCCTCCGTTGCTCGATACCTCTACATAAGCGTTATCCATTATTTCGATATCATACCGGTGCCAGAATGTAAGAATTGTTACAGGAGTTGATGATATATTTCTGCCTGTTGTTAAAGTCATAGTTCTATTAGTAAGGTTTGTGTAGTTACCTGTCGGACTTTCGGTAAATGAGTTTGCAGGTGAATAAAATAGCGCAGTCGTTGTATTCCATCCCCCTGTCATTGTCCAGTTTCCATTACCATTTTCAGCACTGTCTGATAATGTTGCAGTTCCGTTTCCTATACAAATATAAATTTTCTGAAGATGAACTATGCTGGTATCGTTTTGTTTAATTCTAAGTAATATCGGCAAACCGTAATTAACAGGTGCTGTGCTTAAAATATTAAAATTTAATGTTAAGCTATCCTGATAACTTGGATTAACTAAATTATAACTAAACGTAGCCGAAGATATATTTATATGCGGACTTAGTGAAGCAAGTTCAATTCTAACATTTTGCGATGCTAACAAACCTTTATTTTTGAAATGAACTTTTAGTGTACCCGGTTCACTTGGGTTATAAGAAATTTTATTTAATCTTGTATCGACAGGAGCTACATATCCTCCGCATGCTAAAGCAAAATATGAATTAGACCACACTGTGGATTGTGCAAGAGGTAAAATTCTGCTTTGAGGAGGCCAGAAGCCGTCGGTTGATGTTCCTACTTCAGGTGTCATTGCCATGATTTTTGAATGACCTGAATCATTATAATACCAATCATCGGTTACACCTCTTACAGTGTACCCTACCGTCTGGAGACTTTGACCTAAGGTATAATGATTTTGTAAAGCCATATCTGCCGACATATTCTGAAATATATTATCATCGGGTGTAGGCAAACCAGAATAACCCCACGGTCTTATGAAATAATTTCCGTAGGTATGATAACTGAGAGTTCCTTTGAAATTTCTTGAGTTAACAAAACTCATTGCATTGAAAGTTTCCGGTTGGTCAAAAGGTGCGTCTCCGCGAAAGGTTTCGCCTCCGCAGATTAAAGTTGAACCTCCGCCAGCCCAGTTCCAGAACGCATAAGGACCGTAATTTCTGTTCATATCAGCACCTATTCCTCCGCTGCAGGGTTTACGGCTTATGCGCCACATTCCTCCTCCGTTCGGATTTGTTTGCCTGTTCCATTCGTATCCATCAGGATTAAAAACGGGAGTAAAATAAAGTTCGCGGTATCTTAATATATATGTTGCAAGGGGGTCTATATTATAATTTTCAAGCAGCCAGTAAATGAAATAAATATTCTGTGTAGCAGCCATCGGTTCTCTGGCGTGTATTAGTGAATGAAACCAGACCTCTGGTCTTCCGGTTGGAGCATTGGGACTGTTGGAAACTCGCACTGTCCATTGAGGCCTGTTCTCAAAAGAATTACCGATTGAAAACTTTGCGGAAATAAGTCCCGGGTATTCCAGACGCATTGAGTCAAGTTTATTTATAACTTCCTGATAAGTAAGATACCCGCCCATTGAGCCATATACTGAATGAGAAATGTTAAACTCATCTGTTGACTGCTGAATAGCAGCTTGTCTTTCAGCTTCGTTCATTACCGGGCGGCTGTTGTAATACTCCATCCAGTCATCTATAGTAATCTGATAAGCAACGCCTGAGAGTTTCAGCATTTCTATTTCAGATGCTGAAAGCCATGTCATAACATAGGTCTCGAAACTTTCAACGTGATCTAAGTGAAGCCCGGATTGTTCTATCCTATTAAAATCAGCTTCTGTGGAAGCAAATATTTTGACTAGGGAATATTTATTCTGCTGAATTTTTAAGTCAGTTTCGTTTTGATTTTTAAAACCGATTACAGCCATCAATAAAACTAAAAGAATGGCTGATAAAAAAGAGATGTATTGTAAAGATTTTTTCTTTGTCATTTATAAATTATTTTATTGGTGAACTGCAACTTATGAATTAGAGAATGGAATATCAAATTAGATTTGAGCAATTCCAGTAGGAATGAAAGTTAGTCGAAACACAGTATTAAATCGGCTCGATATAATTCAGCTCTTTGCCATACGTTTCTTCCATCCTGAAAGCTGCATAGAAAGCGAGAATCAATGAAAGTGATGCTACTATTAAAGCACTGTATATAATTCCCGTATAAGGATTCAATGTTTGAAACAAAATTGTCACAGGAACAACAGAGCCGCGTACAAAATTAGGAACAGAGGTCGTCACTGTTGCTCTCAAATTTGTCCCAAACTGTTCCGATGCGTTAGTTACAAACACAGCCCAGTAACCGCTTGCAAAACCGAGAACTCCGCACAATGAATAGTAATAAAAGCTGCCGTGATTGTTCACAAATAAATATACAACGATAAAAATTGTTTCAAGAACGAGAAACATGAGAACGACTTTTTTTCTTGAACGGATGAGCTGGCTAAGGAAACCGCTTCCGAGGTCACCGAATACAAGACCAATATAGCAATACATCACAGCTTTCCCAGCACTAATCGGCTCAGTCATCCCGAGTGTCTTTGCAAACTCAGGAGAGAAAGTTATCAGAATTCCAACTACGAACCAGAGCGGGACACCAATCAAAATACATTTCGCATATTTTTTGAATCGCTTCCAATCGGTAAACAGCATGAAAAAATTTCCGCGGTTTACTTCACTTTGTTTTATCATGTTATACATTCCTGATTCATAAATACCCATTCGTAAAAATAAAAGAATCAAACCAAGTCCGCCGCCAACGTAATACGCAATTCTCCAATCGAACGCATCACCAACTAAGGCAGCAGCAACCGCTCCGCAAATTCCAATCGCCGCAACAATTGAAGTTCCGTAACCCCGTCCTTCTTTGCTCATCACTTCGCTCACAAGAGTAATGCCTGCACCAAGCTCGCCTGCTAATCCAATTCCTGCAATGAATCTCATAACGGCGTATTGCGGAATATCCTGAACCATTCCGTTCAAAATATTTGCAACCGAATACATTATAATAGAGCCGAACAAAACAGAGAGCCGTCCTTTTTTATCGCCGAGGATTCCCCAGAGGATTCCGCCAAGCAGCATTCCCGCCATCTGCATATTAATCAGCAGAACACCTTTTGAAAGAAGCTCATTGTCCGGTACTCCAAGTGATTTTAACGATGCAACTCTGACGATGCTGAACAAAATCAAATCATAGATGTCAACAAAATAACCGAGTGATGCTACAACGATTACGATGATTACGTTTCTCTTATGAGCGGAAGTATTTTGAGCCGAAGTGTTTTGCATTTATTGGAAATGGATTGATTAATAACTTTGCCGTGCCTGTTGCAGGCAGGAAAATAATTCTTTCATCTCCAAGAAAAAAGTTAGATAAAGTTTACCTAAATCAATATGCCGGCATTTAAGCTCATTTCGGATTTTGACGGTGTCTGGACAAACCAGGACGAGGAAGCTGCTTTTGTTCAAGAGTATATCCTAAAACAGATTTCAAACATTTCCGGATTCCGCGGTGAAAAAGTTTCAGAAATTATTTCCGGCTGCAGAAAAGAAATGGACAGAACCCCTTATGAATGGGGCTGGATGAATAATGGAAGCATAGCATGTTATTATGGTGAAGACCCCTTCGGCGATAATAATGCAATCTTAGATTTCATTGACCGCTCTGCAAACGAAAAATCATTTTCAATATTTAAACAAGAACTTTATGTTATAAAAAAATCAATCTTATCAAACGGCTTCGCATCGCTGGATTCTTTCTCGAACAAATGTTTCTTTGATTCAACCAAAAAATTCAAAGAGCTGGGTAAGCTCACTCCCGGAAAAAACATAAAAAAAATTGTTGGAGAATTAATAAAGCAGGGAATAGAAACTGTTGTTGCGTCAAACTCAAAGACTGAGAAGATAGAATATCTTTTCATTAAAGCCGGCGTCCCTGTCTCAACTGAAAAATCCATCAAACGTTCGGATGTTCATGCCCGCGGTGGATCAATCAAATTTGTAATCGATAACGATTACGATTCGCTTCCTGAATTTATTGAAGTAACAAAAAGATTCAAGCCGAACCTCCGCCGGAAAAATTATTTCAAAGTTTTATCCGAAGAAAAACCTGACTTCGTTATCGGTGATGTATTTTCTCTCGACCTTGCATTGCCTTTATATCTTAGAATGAATGACAAGAATTTTTCTAACCTTAAAGTCATACAAAAAGTTCATAAACATACGCCGACTTGGGTGAAGGATTTTTTATCGAAATATGTTGAAGAAGGGATTGCGGGAATGATTGATGAGGTTGATGAATTGCCTGATGCTATCAGAAAGTTAAAATAAAAAATCAGAATCCGGTTCGTGCAAATTTTTTATCAAGCTCATCGATGGAAATTTTTATAATCGTTGGTCTGCCGTGAGGACAAACATATGGCATCTCGCATGCAAAAAGCTTGTCGATTAAATTCAGCATTTCATCTTCTGCCAGATAATCGTTAGCTTTGATTGCATGCTTGCATGCGTATGACTTAGCAAGATTATCACGCTTCTCTAAATTAAGTTGAATGTCATATTCCTTAAACTGGTCAATCAGTTCCTGAAGAATTACCCGCTCCGAACCAACCTTAACATCTGACGGAACTCCCCGTACTCTGATTTTTCTTTTCGCCATGAACTCAATATCAAAGCCAAGTGACTTCAACTCCTGTTCAATTGATTTTGCAATTTCATGGTCAACTGTGTTGAGCTCAATCATCAATGGAATCAAAAGCTGCTGAGATAAATTTGCGTTTGCATTTAATCTTGTCAATGTCTGCTCATACAAAATTCTTTCATGTGCAGCATGCTGGTCAATTATCATCAGCGAGCTCTCAAGCTGGTACATAATGTATTTCAAATTGAACTGCCAGATTCCATTCTTTGAATCAAGCCGGTCAATGTTCTTGGGTTTTTGAACGCTTGATATTTCCTCTGCTGATTCAGCTTTAAAAAGCTTTTCAAGATTATCCTTATTGAAATCTTTTCTTTGCTCAGGAATCATTTCATGAATATTGAACTGAGATGCCGAATGTTTTTTGAACTCAAATTTTTCTGTTTGTTCAGACTGAGATACCGTTTGCTGAAAAACATACCCTCGCGAATGCGGGGGTGAATAATTTCTCTGCTGTTCTATTCCAACTGTTTCAAGCTTTGAAGCAAACACCAAATCATTTTTTTCAAGAGAGTTCTTTATACTTCTCCGGACAAAACTAAAAATTGCTCTTTCGTCATCAAACTTTACTTCCAGCTTTGAAGGGTGAACGTTGATGTCAAATTTTTTCGGGTCAAGGTTAATGAACAAAAAGAAATTTGGGTAATCACCTTTCTCAACCAAATCCTCATAAGCATGATGAACAGCAAACGAAAGCGATCTATTTATAATATATCTTCCGTTGAGAAATAACAGTTGGTCTTGTTTTGTCTTTCGTGTGAAGCTCGGCTTTGCAATAAATCCTGATACGGAAATTAAACCGGTATCTTCGCTCACTTCAATCATCTCACCGAAATAATTCTCGCCGTATATCTGTCTTATTCTTCCGGCAAGCTCTGTTGCTGGTAATTCAAAAATAACTTCATCCAAATTTATGAACTCAAAACTGATTTGCGGATTGGCAAGTGCAAGCCGGACAAATGTTTCGTAGATGTGTTTGAATTCGGTTTGGTCTGACTTTAAAAAATTTCTGCGTGCAGGTGTATTGTAAAAAAGATTTTTAACTGTGATTGAAGTTCCGTTCGGACATTGTGTTTTACTTACTTCTTCTATTTCGCTTCCACTATTTTTAATAACAACTCCAAGCTCATCTTCATTCCTTTTCGTTTTCATTTCCACTTGTGCAACAGCACAAATCGAGGCCAATGCTTCTCCTCTGAAACCAAAAGTTGAAATGGATTCAAGGTCCTCTGCGTTTTTAATTTTGCTCGTTGCATGTCTTTGCATACTCATCACAGCATCGTCCTCACTCATCCCGAAACCATCATCGATAACCTGAATCAATGCTTTACCCGCTTCACGAATTATAACCTGAATATTTTTTGCACCTGCATCAATCGAGTTCTCGATTAATTCTTTGACAACAGCTTCCGGTCTGCCGACAACTTCACCAGCTGCAATCCTGTTTGCAATGTGCTGCGGTAATATTTTAATGAGGTTACTCAATTTTAATCCTCAAGCAATGCTTTCACATAATTTTCTCTGTCAAAAATTTGCAAGTCATCAATGCCCTCGCCAACTCCAATGTATCTCACAGGAATTTTTAATTCTTTATTTATCTTCAAAACGATTCCTCCTTTCGCAGTTCCGTCCAGCTTAGTTAGAATGATACCCGTCAGAGAAATTGCCGAATTAAATTCTTTCGCCTGGTTCATTCCGTTTTGTCCGGTTGTCGAATCGATGACAATAAAAACTTCATGCGGTGCATCGGGAATTAATTTTTTTATAACTCTGTCAATCTTCCGCAGCTCTTCCATCAAATTTGTTTTGGTGTGAAGCCGTCCGGCAGTATCAACAATCACAACGTCATAATTTTTTGCAATCGCCGATTGAAGAGTATTGTAAACAACAGCACTCGGGTCGCTCCCCTGCTGAAGCTGAATAATTTCCGTTCCGGAAAGCTTCGCCCATGTTTCAAGCTGTTCATTAGCTGCAGCACGAAACGTATCTGCCGCTCCAATTAAAACAGAATAGCCGGCGTTCTTATAATTGTAAGCAAGCTTTCCAATTGAAGTTGTTTTGCCGACTCCATTCACACCGACAATCAGAATCACGAACGGTTTCTTATCGATTGAAAAATCTTTTCTAATTTCTCCGTTCGTGGAAATTAAAACTTTTTTTATCTCGTCCTTTAAAATATTATTCAGCTGCTCGGTCGATTCATATTTTTCTTCTTTGATTCTCAGCTTTAAGTTATCCACAATCGTTCCAGTCGTTTCAACTCCCACATCAGAGCCCAAAAGTATCTCCTCAAGATTTTCGATGAACTCATCATCAATCTTACTCTTGCCTTTTACGAGCTTCTCTACTTTCGTGAAAATATTTTCGTGGGTTTTTTTTAAACCCTGTTTCAGCTTATCGAAAAATCCCATCTTGTGTTTGATTAATTACAAAGTTACTCAACCCATCTGCTACTGACAATGAAAAGAATTTTCGTTTTATCTATCAATGAAAAATTTCCTGAATTAATTTTGTGTTAATGAAAGATGACGAAATAAAAAAACGACTCCGCATCTTCGACCTCCCAAACGGTTTCAAAATCCTTGCCGGCAAAAGTGCAGCAGATAATGACTTCCTCACATTCAAAGTTGCCGAACAAAACGATTTATGGTTTCATGTCAGGGGAGCTTCCGGCTCACATACAGTTTTAAAAATTTCGGAAGGAAAAAAAGCACCGAAAAATTTTATAGAAGCTGCTGCTTCGATTGCTGCATTTTACAGTAAAGCGAAAAACAGTGCGAAGATTAATGTTGCTTATACAGAGGTGAGGAATGTTTCTAAATACCGCGGAGCAAATACAGGAAGCGTTGTAGTGAAAAACGAAAAACTGGTAAAAGTTTCTCCTTCGTCACCCGAAGAAGTCCTCGAACATATTTTTAAAAATCGTTGATGAGCTTGTTTATCTGGACTTCGACTTCGTTAATTTTATTTTCTATCGGCTCTTTTCTCTCCGGTTTCTGCTTCAATAAAAAAGTATATGCTTCAAGTGCATCAAAATAATTTCCCTGCTTGGCAAAAATGTCGGCGAGTGTTTCTGTAACAAGCTTCAGCTCAAATTTATTTTTCAGCCGTTTCTTTTCAATTTTTTGTTTTGAGTCTTTCTTGAAAAAGAATGGTGACTCATAAACTTTTCTGAAATCATTGTACTCGCTTGTCTCTTCGATTGCATTCAGCAAAACTTTATCAGAGTTGATATCCTCAATTTCATAAGACGGAAACAAATTATAATTGAACTCATGATTATTAAACTCCGGTGTTTTGAAGTCAAGCTTCGGAACAACATCATATTCGGCTTTGCGTGAAACCTCAGACCTTGCGAGTTCGTTGGATACATCAAGAAATTTTTTTGCAATCTTCATATCCGGATGTTCCGTAAGCAAACTCTCGAAAACTTTTCTCGCATCAAAATAATATTTGTTCGCAAGATAACATTTACCGAGAATAAGCTGTGCAGTTGTGTGGTCAGGGTAAAACTTCAATCCGGATTCCAAAAGATTTATTGCTTCGTTCACGCTGCCGTCAATCAAATAATAATTTGCAAGCTTCACAAACTCAGGAGTCATGGGGTTCGCTTTGATTTTATCCTCAAGCTTCTTAATTAAATATTTTATCAGCTCCTGGTCAACCATTTTTTTAAACTGCCTCTCTCAATTTTTTGTTTGATTCAACAACATGCTTGATAGAAAGATATGCAACCAAGCCGAAGCCGAATGCAAACATCAGCTGAAAAGGTATGGCTGCAATCTGCAATGTTGCAATAGAAATCACAACACATGCAAAGCTGTAAAGTGCTACGAGAGATTCAAGAACAACTGAGAATTTAATTTTCTTCTGAACATATTTTTTATTCTGCCATTTATCTTTCTCTCCTTCGATTCCGTATTTTGGTGTTCTTACAAATTCGGACTTCTTATTTATCAATCCTTCAAATACTGCTTTGGTATTGTTGATTGAAAAGCCCATGCTTCCAGCCATGAACACAGGAAACAAAAGTATCCTGTTCCGCCAGTCATCATAAACATCTTTCTGCGAGTAAAGATAAAACAGAAACGAAGCAATGAAGGCAAGCACAAACACAGACATGAAAGCGAAATATATTTCATACCTGCCCGTGTTCTTTACGAAAATCATCGGCATGTTTAGTAAGCATGCAAGAAGTATAAAAGGAAATACAATGTTGTTTGTAAGATGAAACGTTGACATGATTTTTGTTTTCAACGGGAGCTTTGCAAGCCAAACTTTGAACAGCATTTTCTTCGATGTCTCAATTGCACCTTTCGTCCATCTGAACTGCTGTGACTTCACCGAATTAATTTCCGAAGGAACTTCTGAAGGCGTTGTGTAGTCAACAAGATATTTGAACTTCCATCCGCGAAGCTGTGCACGATAAGAAAGGTCGAGGTCTTCGGTCAAAGTATCGGCTTCCCAGTTGCCCGCATCGAAGATACATTCCTTCCGCCAGATGCCGCTCGTTCCGTTGAAGTTAATAAAGTATCCCGCTTTATTGCGTGCCTGCTGCTCCATCACAAAATGTCCGTCGAGTGCAAGCGATTGAATTTGTGTAACAAGCGAGTACGACCTGTTCATATGTTCCCAGCGTGTTTGTACCATTCCGATTTTTGGATTTTTAAAAAACGGAAGTGTTACAAGAAGAAAATTTTTTCTCGGAATAAAATCCGCATCAAAGATTGCAACAAATTCTCCCTTCGCAGTTTTTAATCCTTCTTTCAAAGCTCCCGCTTTGTATCCTGTTCTGTCTGCTCTGTGAATGTGATGAATGTCAAAACCTTTCAGTTGAAATTCTTTAACAATGTTCGAAGTGATTTCAACTGTTTCATCAGTTGAATCATCGAGCACCTGAATTTCGAGCATGTCATTGGGATAATCCAGCTCGCAGGTTGACTTCACCAATCTTTCAATCACATACATTTCGTTATAGATGGGAAGCTGGATTGTAACGTGGGGAAACTCGTCAAGTTTTTCGGTGAACTTATCACGCTGATGTCTGTGCTTCAAATAATAATAAACCATCACAAAGCCGTGTGTTCCGAAAAAGAAAAGAATCAGCAGTGAGCCGATGTAAGAAAAGAGTATGATTTCTTCCAAATTATTTTTTACCAGTTTGAAATTACGTCGAGCAGAATGTCATCGGTTATTTTATCGATTGCGAGAGCAACACCTTCATCACGTTTCGAAAATCCGCCGGTTGAGCTGTCGTATTCGCCGAAGTTTGAAATATCTTTTTTCCAGATGACCTTATCTTTTTTGAGATTATAAAATTCAACTGTTGTATTGATTATAATTTTCCGTTTTGAAACCTGGTCACCGCCGGAAACAACGAGCACTTCGTCAGTTACGCTGTTCACTGTGCATGTAATCTGACCGTCTGCATTCACTTTCTCAGCATACTCAAGTGTGTTGTCTTTTATAAATTTATTTTTCAGAGTTACCGTCATATTATCGGCAAGCGTCGGCAATCCAAAGCCGCTGTTATCTTTTACAGTCGGAATAAAAATTGTTTTGATTCCTTCCGGAGGTGATGCCCCTTTGAAGCTGTAATTGCAGCCGTTGAGAAATGGTAAAAGCAAAAGAGAGAGTGTTAAAAAAACTTTAATCCTGATAATGCTGCCTTCCATTCTTGAATCCATAGCTTTTATATTTTCTGTAAAGAGTTCTGTCGCTAATCTTCAGCTTGGTTGAAATTTTACTGACGTTGCCTTCATATTTATCCCAGTAAAATCTCAGAACTTCTTTTTCAAAATCATCAAACGTCATACCCGGAATTTTTTCTTCGGGAATTACAAAGCTGTTCGGTGTGATGTGATATTCTTTTTCCTGATTCATGTTCACGATGCTATCTTTTATTTCCATGATGTCTTTTTTCAGCTCAAACAATGCCCCGAACAAAAGCATCTTCTCTTCCTGCTCTTTGTTGTTATAAACAAGAGCGGGCATCTTCATATCGGATTCCTTTATGCTCAATTGTTTTAGGACATCTTCTTTGGTTATCATTTTATTTGAGTTAAGTGTTAATAGGCTCTCGGTGAAATTTTTTAGCTGGCGGATGTTCCCGGGCCAGTTATAATTGTTGATAAACTCTTTTGCTTCGTCGTTCAGCCCTTTGTAATCGATGGAATTTTTCCGGGCAAACTCTTTTGAGAAATAGTCGAACAATAAAATTATGTCTTCCTTTCTTTCACGCAGAGGCGGAATGAAAATATTTATCGAATGAAGCCGGTAGTAAAGGTCTTCTCTGAAAGTCCTGTTTGCAATTTGCTGCTCAAGATTTTTATTTGTCGCTGCAATTATTCTCACGTCAACTTTTTCCTTCTTGCTGCCTCCGACTTTCATGAACTCGCCGTTCTCAATCACACGAAGAAACTTCACCTGAGTCTGTAACGGCATCTCGCCAATCTCATCCAGAAAAATTGTTCCGCTGTTCGCAGTTTCAAAATATCCTTTGCGTGTCTCAACTGCACCGGTGAAAGAACCTTTCACGTGACCGAATAACTCGCTCTCGATAATTCCTTCGGGAATTGCAGCGCAGTTAACTGTTACAAACGGCTTGCTTTTTCTTTTGCTGTTAAGATGCAGAAGATGGGAAACAACTTCCTTGCCTACTCCGCTTTCTCCTGTGATTAAAACCGTAACGTCAGTCGGAGCAACCTGTTTTATGATTTGCTTTATTTCATTTACCTGAAATGATGAACCAAGAAATTCCGGCTCGGTATTTGAATATTCTCTAATGTTCATTATGAACTACCTCACCAAAGAGTGTTGCTGAGTTTGCGGCAATGATTTTCACCATAACTTTATCGCCGATGTTTGTTCCGTTTTTCGAAATGATGACAGATTTATTTCCGTCAGTTCTGCCGGTAAGCTTTCCATTTGACTTCTTGCTGACCGATTCAACAATAATTTCATGCTCGCTTCCGATAATTTTTTTATTCTGCTCTTCTGAAATGTCTCTTTGCAGCTCGACAATCTCCATCAACCTTCGTGTCTTTGTTTCTTCTTCGATGTCATCTTTCATGCTGTATGCTTTCGTTTTTTCTCTGCGTGAATACTTAAACATATATGCTCCGTCGTATTTTACTTCCTTCATCAGCTCAAGTGTCATTCTGTGGTCATTTTCCGTTTCTGTCGGGAAGCTGGAAATAATATCCGTTGATAAAGTTGCTTCGGGAATTATTTTTTTTATGCTCTCTATTATATGCATGTAATGCTCTACGGAATAATTTCTGTCCATCAGTTCAAGAATTCTGTTTGAGCCGGACTGAACAGGAAGATGAATATATTTGCAAAGAGCTTTGTGCGAAGCAATCGTTTCAATCAGCTTCATCGAAAGGTCCTGAGGATGTGAAGTTGTGAAGCGAATTCTCATCCCCGGAACCGCTTTGGCGCACGCATCTAACAAATCTGCAAAATCATTTTCTTCGCTCCGGTATGAGTTCACGTTTTGTCCGAGCAGAGTAACGTCTCTGAATCCATCACCCCAAAGCTGTTTAACCTCAGTTACAATTCCTTCGAGCGTCCTGTTTCTTTCCCTTCCGCGTGTGTATGGCACAACACAGAACGAGCAGAACTTATCGCATCCGCGGCTGATTGAAAGCCAAGCAGTAATTCCTTCTTTACGCAAAGGAACGATGTCGTCGTAAGTTTCAACCCTCGACAAACGAACTGCAATCCCTTTCTCTCCGGAATCTTCAAGCGACTCAAGAAGTGCAGGAAGCTTTCTGTATTCATCCGGACCGACGACAATGTCAACAACTTTTTTCTTTTGAACGAGCTCACGTTTCAAACGTTCAGCCATGCAGCCAATCACTCCGATTATCAGTGCTGGATTTTCATTCTTCAATTTTTTTAATTCATTCAGACGCTGATAAATTCTCTGCTCAGCGTTTTCCCGGATGCTGCATGTGTTAAGTAAAATCAAATTCGTATCGGAAATATTTCCCGAAACTGAATACCCTGCATTGCTCATAATCCCGTTTACAATTTCTGTATCGGCAAAGTTCATTTGGCAGCCATAAGTTTCCACGTAAAGACGCTTATCAGACTTTCCTTTTGGAGCAGATAGGAATTTTTCTATCGGTATGTATTTCGTAGATGTGTTCAATTCGTAATTCGTAATTTTTAATTCGCCTGCCTGCTGCAGGCAGGTAATTGTTTATCTTATTCCGTAAATCTTCAAATCTCTCGCCCGCGTATATTTAAACTCTCCCTGCCCGCAAACCGGTGGATTAATATAAATTCTCATCTCAAGAGAAATCATGTTATTTGGCTTTACAGTTTCGAATGAATGAAGCTTATTCACTTCAATGATGTTCTGCACTGAATAAATTTCAGTGAAGCTCGAAGTATCCGTGTTGAACAAAACTTTTATATATGAGCCATCGCTGTTTGCATAGCCGTCGAACTCGAATTTTATTTTTGAATATGACGACAAGTTTAAAGTATCCGGAACAAAATATCTTTTCAGTAGCGGCTGACACTGATGCACGACTGCACTGTCAATTAATCCGAGCGTATCAAATAACAATTTCGGCTCCTGAACAGAAGTCGGCGTATCTTTGCACCCCTCTATAATAGAGGAGGATACCAGAATAAAAACTAATATGTAAATGATTTTCTGAATTATCGTTTATAGTTTATCAATTATCATTTGATTAGCACCATCTTCTTAGAATCCCTCAACTCTCCATTTATATAGAGCGAATAGAAATACACACCGCTTGGGTAATTGCTTCCGTCGAAATCAACTTCATAAGTTCCCGGTTTGAGTTGCTCGTTTACAAGTGTTGAAACTTCACGACCAAGAACATCGAACACTTTTAATGTTGTTAATCTTGAATCTTTAATCTTGAACCTGATAATCGTGTTCGGGTTAAACGGATTAGGATAGTTTTGCGAAAGAGAAAATTGATTTGGTATCTCCGAATTAATATTTATTATTCCTATAGGATTACCCGTTGGGTCGCGTTTGTAGTATATCTCAGGGTTCCCGTCACGCGAGTCCCACCATACCACATGCACAACCGAGCCGGATACTGTGACAGAAGGTAAGGATGACCCAGAAGTGTTATTCGTCAGCCGTGTATCTTCTGCTCCCCAGCTTACGCCTGCGTCTAGAGAGCGTTTGTAATATATCTCCCGGTTCCCGTCACGCTCGTCCCTCCATACCACATGCACAATCGATCCGGATACTGTGACAGAAGGAGACCATGACTCAGCAGCGTTAATCGTCAACCGTGTATCTGCTCCCCAACTTACTCCTCCATCTATTGAGCGTTTGTAGTATATCTCATAGTTCCCGTCTCGAGCGTCTTGCCATACAACATGCACAACCGAGCCGGATACTGTGACAGAAGGACGCTCTGAAAAAGAAGAGTTAATCGTCAACCGTGTATCTGCTCCCCAGCTTACTCCTCCATCTATTGAGCGTTTGTAGTAGAGCTCATAGTTCCCGTCACGAAAGTCCTGCCATACAACATGCACAACCGAGCCAGATACTGTGACAGAAGGTAAGGATGAATCATTAGTGTTATTCGTCAGCCGTGTATCTGCTTCCCAGCTTACACCTCCATCTATTGAGCGTTTGTAGTATATCTCATTGTTCCCGTCACGTAAGTCATGCCATACCACATGCACAACAGAGCCGGATACTGTGACAGAAGGATACGCTGACACAGCACTGTTATTCGTCAGCCGTGTATCTGTTCCCCAGCTTACGCCTCCGTCTATTGATCGTTTGTAGTATGTCTCATAGTTTCCGTCACGATCATCCCTCCATACCACATGCACTACCGAGCCGGATACTGTGACAGAAGGATTCCATGAAGCAGCAGTGTTATTCGTCAGCCGTGTGTCTGCTTCCCAGCTTTCGCCTGCGTCTATTGATCGTTTGTAGTATATCTCATCGTTCCCGTCACGCCTGTCTTCCCATACAATATGCACAACCGAGCCGCTTGAGGCGATACACCACGCATTATTGAAAGATGTATATGAATTAGCTGGGTTATTGGTCAGCCGAACATCCAGCTGCCATTGGGCAAACATAGAAACCGAATGCACAAACAGAGAAAATATTATGAAACCCTTTTTCAAATTAAACTTTCACTTTCTCCCTCTTATACATCTCCTTCACAATCTCAGCGATTCCTTTTCCGTCCATTCTCAACTCTGCATAAAGCTCGTCCGGAGTTCCGTGGTCAATAAATCTGTCCGGCAAGCCGTGAACAATAATGTCAACATCGTTAATTTTATTTTGGTTCATGAATTCAAGCACAGCCGAGCCGAATCCTCCCGCAATCACGTTGTCTTCCAGAGTCATAACTTTTTTATGTCGTGCAAAAACATCACGCAATAATTCCGCATCCAGCGGCTTCACAAATCTTGCGTTAATCACCTCAACACCGATTCCATCTTTGCCGAGAATCTCTCTCGCTTTCCGAGCCATGTCAACCATGTTACCAATTGCAATTATAGCAAAGTCATTTCCGTGTTCAACAATTTCTCCTTTTCCTATTTCCAATCTCTCGAAAGGTTTTATCTCAACACCAAGAGCATTGCCTCGCGGATAACGAATTGCAATCGGTCCTTTTTTATAAAGCGTTGCAGTGTAAAGCATGTTTCGTAATTCCTGTTCATCTTTAGGCGACATTATAACCGTCCCCTGCACGCAGCGGAAATAACTTAAATCAAGTGAGCCGTGATGAGTCGGTCCGTCTGCCCCCACAATTCCGCCTCTGTCCATAACAAAAACAACCGGCAGCTTTTGAATTGCGACGTCATGAACAAGCTGGTCATAGGCACGTTGCAGGAAGGTTGAATAAATCGCGACCACAGGAGTGAAACCCTCGGTTGCCATTCCTGCCGCAAAAGTTACTGCATGCTGCTCGGCGATTCCCACATCGAAATATCTTTCCGGCATTTCTTTCTGGAGAATGTCGAGCCCTGTTCCATCCGGCATTGCTGCTGTGATGCCAATGACTTTCTCGTTTTGTTTGCAAACCTCAACCAACGCCTGTCCGAAAATTTTTGTGTAAGCAGGCACACTTGATTTCTTTAAAGCTTCGCCGGTAATTTTATCCCACGGAGTTGATGCGTGAAATTTCTGGAAATGCTCTTTCGCAGGAGCGTAGCCCTTTCCTTTTTCCGTGATGACATGGAGCAGAATCGGTCCATGGAAATCTTTTATCTCTTCAAAAATTTTTACAAGGTTGATTATGTTGTGCCCGTTCACAGGTCCGAAATATCTGAAGCCGAGAGCTTCGAAGAGCATTCCCGGAGTAATCACACCTTTTATTCCGCCTTCCAAACGCGATGCAATCTTTTTTATCCTGTCCCCGATTTTTTTATCGAGCTTTCCGGTTGCGTCCCAGACATAATTTTTAAATTTGTTGTATGAAGGGTGTGCAAGAAATTCATTGAAGTAATTATGCAACGCCCATACGTTCGGAGCAATCGACATTTTGTTATCGTTGAGCACGACAATCAAATCTTTTTTCAGAACGCCCATGTTGTTCATCGCTTCGTAAGCCATTCCGCCTGTCATTGAGCCGTCGCCGATAACCGCAACAACTTTAAATTTTTTATTCTGAAAATCACGTGCTGTAGCAACACCAAGAGCCGCAGAGAGCGAAGTGCTCGCATGTCCCGCACCGAAAACATCATACTCACTTTCGCTTCGTTTCAGGAAACCGCTGATGCCGTCTTTTTGACGGATTGTTTTAAGAAGCTCTTTTCTTCCGGTAAGGATTTTATGAATGTATCCCTGATGTCCAACGTCCCATAGAATTTTATCTTCCGGTGTGTTGAAAACATAATGCAGAGCAACGGTAAGCTCTGCAACACCCAGAGAAGCACCGAGATGTCCGCCGATTTTTGAAATGGTGTCGATAAGAAATTCACGGATTTCTTTTACGAAAATTTTCAGTTCGGGTAAGCTGAGTTTTTTTAAATCAGCCGGTGTGTTGACGCTGTCGAGATATTTATATTTCGTTTCCATGTAAAGTTAAAGTTCCTTTGTTTCTAAATTTCCTTTTGATGCCTTTGTTATTTCTTTTATACGCAGCTCAGCGTTAGAAAGTTTATCGTAGCAAAACTTTGTTAATGACAAGCCCTCTTCGTAAAACTTCAATGTTTCTTCGAGAGTAACTTCTTCGCCTTCAAGCTTTTCAAGAATTGTCTCAAGACGCTTGAAAGAATCTTCGAATGAATTTTCTTTGTTTTTCGGTTTCAATTTTATTTAACCTTTGCCGGAATAGTTTTATCAAAAAATTTAATTCTTATGTCTTCATCTTTGTTTAATTCTTTTGCCCGTGAAACTAATTTTTCTTTTCCGAAAAGCTCACCCGAATTTTCTTCTTTGAAAATCATTGCATAACCTTTCTTCAAATTATTTTGCGGAGCAATGTGGTGCAAAGTTTTTTTGATATATTCTATTCTCTGTTTTAATGAGCCGACCTTGTTCTTCGTTTGCGTTGAAATACTTTTCGAATATTCATCGAGCCGCTGATAATAATTGTAAATCAAATCCTTCGGCTTAACAAAATGATAGCTGTTTTGAATCTCCTTTACCGAAGATTTTAAAAATGAAATTTTGTTCTGAACAAAAGTTCTGCTAAAATACGAAAATTTGTCAAGCCATTCAATCAAATCTTGAATATCCGGAGTGATTAACTCAGCCGCGGCTGAGGGAGTTGGAGCACGAAGGTCGGAAACAAAATCACAAATTGTGAAATCAACTTCATGTCCAACAGCACTTACAACAGGAATTTTGCAGGCAAAAATTCTTCGGGCTAATCTTTCATCGTTGAACGGAAATAAATCTTCAAGCGAGCCGCCTCCCCGGGCAATCACAATAATGTCAAATTTAAATTTCGATTCCTCAATCTGAGCCAAAGCATCTATTATAGTAGGAGCAGCTTTCTCACCCTGAACATTTACCGGGTAAATGAAAAGACTCATTACAGGAAATCTTCTTCGGCTGATGTTTATAAAATCCTGAAGCACGGCTCCGGTTTTTGAAGTTATAATTACAACATTGAACGGGAATCTTGGAATCGCTTTTTTAAATTCTTCATCGAATAATCCTTCGCTGAAAAGTTTTTGTTTCAACGCTTCGAACTGAAGCTGCATTTCACCAATTCCCCGCGGCATAATATCCCAGCACTCGATTTGGTAGCTTCCTCGTGCTGGAAATAAAGTGATTCTTCCTTTGACAAGAACTTTCATTCCATCGGCAGGAGTAAACAACAATTCCTGATTTCGTGAGCTCCACATCACTGCCTGAACCTGTGACGATTCGTCTTTTAGAGTAAAATAATAATGACCTGACGTTGAGTGTGATTTGAAATTTGAAATTTCTCCAATCAAATGAACGAAACGAAAATTCTGCTCGACAAGAGTTCGAATTTGTTCAGTGAACTCGGAAATTGTGAGGATTGTTTTTATTTCTCCGGACATTATTTAAAATTTATAAGAACATTTTCCGTTGACCAACCGGCTTTCACCTGCAGCTTTGAAGGATAAACATAGAACGGCTCTGAAAATCTGAATGGGACGATTAAACCGAAGTCAAATGTGCCGCTGTTGTCTGAGTCTATGAAAGAGAACATTGAGTAATCGCCTTCCGGTAATTTTGAGATGGTGAAAACCGTATCAAACGACTGTGAAGAAAAAGTTTTCTCCGGTTTAGAATCAAGCAAAGAAAGACTGAACACAACAGGCAATTCTCTTTGAGCATCCACACCCTGAACTATTCCTTTCACATCACCAAATGAATTTACACTTAATGTTTTGAACTTTAGATTGAACTTATATACAGAATCTTTTGAAACAGGAAGCTTGATTGAAAGATTGTATGACCTTCCTGCAGAAAATTTGTTCACTGAAAAAATTTCTACCAACGAATCATTTCTCCAGTTGAAAATTAATTTTTCATCCTGAAGATATTCATCCTGCAGCTTGAAGATTGATGGCAATGATTCGCGTGAAGGTTTATGTTTATTAAAGAAAATGAAAATGCTCTGCTCGGGAAGAACTGCTCTTGTTCCGTAAGAGATTGAGGTGCTGATTATTCCAACCGAATCCGGAAAATAATTTTTGTAATCAAGCTCAGGTGAAACTAAATTACTTTGATTTACCTGATTGATGTAAAAATTTTTGTTTACAATAGATACATTTATTCCTAAATTGACATCACTGCTCAACACTCCGAAATTTTCACGACCTTCGGTATATAAAAAATTTCTGTCGTCGTCTTCCAAAGCAACCAATTTATAATTTCCGGGAGCAAGATAATTCAATACATAACTTCCATCAGTATTTGTTTGAGTTGTGTAATCCGATAAATTAATTGTTGGATTGAAGCTTGACTCATTTATGATTCGATAAGCATACACAGAAATTATTTTTCCAATGTGATTATAAACTTTCCCTGAAATTGTTGCAGAGTCAAGAACACCCCCTGTTGAAAAAGCAAAACTAATTGGCTCGGTCAACTGATTTCCGTTTATATCACGGAATGAATTATTGATGCTAACGATAATTGTCTTGTTTGGAAATATCTCTTTAAAACTTTTTGAAAATTTTACCTCAACACTTTTTCCGCTCCAATTGAACTCAGGAACTTCCTTTGACACAGGATAAATTTTAATTGCATCTTGAAAGCTTCTTCTATCCACAAATTCACTGAACTCGAGCAGAATTTCTCTCCCTGAAACATGTAGTGAATTTTCGTTAGGCTCAACCTTAACAATCTTTGGAGGGGTTTTATCTTCGTCCCCCCCGGATGGTGGGATTTGGTTTGCACAGCCAACTGCAAGAACTGCAATAACAAAAATGAAATATTTTTTATAATCCTTCAATAAAAAGGTTATTTTTGATTTAAAAATTTAAAATATCAGACCACAACCAACAGGAGTTAACAATATAGCTGAATCCGTTATTGCCCTGACTCAAATTATATACCATATTTACAGTAACAAAATTAGTAGAACACACAACAATCAACAATGAAATCGCTAACTAAAATTACATATCCTCTCGGGTCGTTAGCTGCAATTGCAGTTTTTATGACAGTGATTTCGTTCAACACTTACTCTCAGAATCTAATAGTAGAAAACGGTCAGAATGAATCAACAACACTATCAAACTCTGACTTAAAGAGCAATGTAAGTCAGATTGAAAGGTCATCAAGTGGATTTTGGACATTAGTAGATACTAAAATTGAAACATCAAATTCTCAAGTTACAAAATGGACAGGCAATGAAAGAAATTCAACTGGGAATTCCATCTGGAGAGACGGATTAAATATTGAGCATAGAATAATCAGTACGTTCAAATGGGACACGCCTCCGAGTAATTTACATCCGGGCACAGATTTAAAATTGGTAAGCACATACGTAAACGAAGATTACAGCACTTCAGAAAAAGTTAAAACGGGCATCACGATAAAAATTGATAAAGCAAATGAAAACTATTTTGAAACCAGTGCAAGTGTAATTGAAGTTGTAAAATTAGTAAAAGATAACAAACAAAATAATTCAGAAGTAAAGACAGGTTTTATTAGTTTCCCAAAAGATTATTCTCCGGATAGCGATAAAATACAAGTTACCGTTGACTGTTTTATTGGAAATGACCACTACCTTACAGTTTATATTTACAACTGGGTAAACAACTAAATAATTTTCTGCTATAACAGCATAGCTGTATTCCCTACTAATTAGCAGATGAACCGGGGCTTAACATAGTTAAGCCCTTTTTTTTTGCTCAACTTTAGTTTGATAAAAAAAATCGGGACTCTCATGAGTCCCGTTTGTGTTTGGAGGTGATGAAAGGGGTTCTTTAAGAGGAGTGGAGTTTGGGTGAAATGACATCACAAGCTGCCGATTTCTCGGAATACGAAACCGTCCTATGTAGGTCAGAAGAGAATTTCGTGACGTCAATCCTGTGATGTACGCTTATCATTTTAGTCAGCTTGTTTTCTTAAGAATGATGGTTTGTCAAGGTCTTTAAGGTCAAGATTCTCATCATCAAAATCGAGGTTAAGCTCTAAGTCCTCGTTCTTTGAAGTAATCTTTCTCAAATCATCCGTATTGAAATCACCTTTGTTTCTTAATACTGCCGGAATATCATAATGCTGCAGTTCCTGGTTTGATGTCGGAATTTTTGTAATCTTTGCTTCCTGGTTTGTTTCAAACAAAAGATTTTTAGTTACCGGCTGATTGATTTTATCCATCGCCGTTTTTGTGCTGGTGCTGGATACTTGTGATGAAGTACTGAATCCTGTTGCAATAATTGTCACGACAAGCTCATCTTCTAATCTATCGTCACTTACAACACCCCATATTAATTTACTGAACTCACCTGCAGTGTCCTTCAACAGCTCGGTCATTCTCTTAAGCTCTGCAATCTTGAATTTTGAATCTGCGATGATGTTCATCAGGATTGACTTAGAACCTTTAATAGAAACACCTTCGAGTAAAGGATTGTCGATTGCTTCTTTAATTGCTCTGATAGCTTTATCTTCGCCTTTAGCATAACCGATTCCCATCAATGCATCACCCATGTCACGCATAATTGTTTTTACGTCTGCAAAGTCCACGTTCACTTTTCCCTTACGTGTGATGATGTCTGAAATTCCGCGTGTTGCATTGTATAAAACATCGTCAACTTTTTTAAAGCAATCTTCAAAGCAAATCTCTTCGCTGTAAATTTCAAAAAGCCGTTCATTCGGAATCACAATACACGAATCAACTTCCTGTTTCAATTTCTTCAGACCTTCTTCAGCAATTCTCAGTTTGTCAACTCCTTCAAACTCAAATGGCTTGGTCACGATTCCCACAACCAAAGCACCTGATGCTTTTGCAATTCTTGCAACTTCAGGAGCACCTCCGGTACCTGTGCCTCCGCCCATACCAGCCGCAATGAAAACCATATCTGAACCCCGAAGATAAGATTCAACTTCTTCGCGGCTTTCTTCTACGGCTTTCGCTCCTTTGGTGTGATCCATCCCCGCTCCAAGACCCTGAGTTGTATTCCTGCCGATTTGAATTTTTATATCGGCAAGATTTCTATCTAAGTCCTGAGCATCCGTGTTCAATGCAATAAAGTCAACACTATCGAGACCTTTCTCAATCATGTTGTTAATTGCATTTCCGCCGGCTCCTCCGATACCGATGACTTTAATCTTTGCACCATAAGTGCTTTCTGTAACTAATGTGATTGGCATTTTATTTTTCCCTTCTTTTCCCCTTAAAAGGATTTAGTTTATAAAAAGTTTTCGAAATTCTATAGTTCGTCGAACCAATGTTTAACTCTCTGAAGAATATTTTTGAAACCTGCAACCTTTCTTCCTTTCATTCTGCTGCTGGCATTTTTTTTCTGCTTAAGATATTTCAACCGATGAAGAATCAAACCTATACCTGTTGCATAAATCGGGCTTTCAACTTCTTTGATAAGCCCGCCTCCAACATCTGTAGGAATTCCAAGATTAACTTCCACACCAAGCACTTGCTCTGCAAGCTCACGCGTTCCTTTCAGAAGTGAACCGCCTCCTGTAATCACTACACCAGCAGGTAAATATTTTTCAATGCCCGAGCGTTTTATTTCCTGTGCAGCGAGTACAAAAATTTCTTCCATCCTTGCCTGAAGTATTCTTGAGATGATGCTCTTATTAATCTTCAACGGCTTTCTTCCTTTGATTCCCATAATGGTTACAACATCATCGTTGAGAATTTCGGAAATCATTGCATAGCCGTATTCACTTTTTATCCGCTCAGCTTCTTTCTCATCTATCCCAAGTGTTTCGCTCAAATCATTTGTGACCTGACTTCCGGCGATTCCGATTCCCGCAGTATGTTTTATCACACCGCGTTTGAAAACAGCAATATCAGTTGTCCCGCCGCCTATGTCTATCATTGCAACACCAACTTTTTTTTCCGATTCATTCAATACCGCATATGATGACGCAAGCGGTTCGAGAACTATGTCGTCGATTTCAACTCCTGCACTCGTTACACAATTCGAAAGGTCATCAATTTGTGAAACAAGACCGGTGAGAATATTTACTTTTGCTTCCATTCTTAACCCGAACATCCCGACCGGCAAATCAAAAATTCCATCTTTACCGTCAATGATAAATTCCTGTGCAATCACGTCAATAATTTTTTCATCTTTGGAAAGTTTTATGCTCCTTGCACTTTCATACATCCTCTCGACATCTTCCTCAGAAATAATTCTATCCGGGTGTGAGATTGCAACAATTCCTTCGGACTGGATGCATCTTATATGCGGACCTGCGATTCCAACAGTTACCGATTCGATTTCAAATCCCGATTTCTTCTGAGCTTCTTCAAGAGATTTTTTTATCGAGTTAATCGTCTTTCCCGGATTCACAACCATGCCTCGTGATAATCCTGAAGAAGGTGATTTTCCGATTCCTAAAATATTCAGCTTGCCGTCATCTCTTACCTGGGCAACAATCGTGCAGATTTTTGTTGTCCCAACATCAAGACCAACGATTATATTATCTTTTTCTTTTTTGCCCATTAATTTTTGTCCGAAACAATTTTTTTATAATTCAATATTGCAACGTTGTTATACCTCAAGTCAACTGATGTTACCGATGAAGAGCCTTTGTAAACTTTTACCTGCTGCAAATAATTGTTGAGCAGCAATAATTTCAAATCTATTTCTTTTCTCAGGTTTTGATTTTTTATGGACTTCTCTGTATTGTTTTCAAATGATGATATAGTTTTTGGGTAATCCAAAAGGAAAACTACGCAGGCATCATCAGTTAAATGAATCTTGATTGAATTAACGTCCGCAAAATTTATTTCTGAAATTTGTTTAAATAAATTCCTGCTGAGCTTGAACGATTTGCTGATAATATATTTTGCAATATTTAAATTCGAATAATCTTCATTTAAAACTGAGCCGACTTCAAGTGTTTTAGATAAACCGGTGATTACCGGCAAGTCAAGATTCACATGCTCTTTCTTTAAATTGTATATTGATAGTTTGTCATCAGCCAAAAATAATTTTTCTCCGTTTGAAACCAATGCAATCGGATTCTTTTCCGAAACTTCAATTTTAATAATATTTCCGTCTTTGCTTGCTTTAACACTTTTTACATTAGGGTGTTTTGAAATTCTTGTTTCAATCACCTCAAGTGAAAGTGTGTTTGAAGTAATTAACGAATCATTGAGCTTACAGAACTGAAATACTTCTTCCTTGGTCAGGGTCGTGTTTCCTTCAAAGTCAACCTGGCTGACATAACTTTTATCTTTCCAAAACCCTGCAAGCACGATGCTGGAAAATGTTATCATCAGAATTACAACAAGTAATATTATCACCTTAAATTTTTTCAATTCATCACCTCCTCGAATCCGACAAGCTTAACTTCCATCTCAAGCTCAACTCCGGTTTTTTCTCTGACAGCTTTTTTGATTATCCTTACCAGCTCCAGCACATCATTCGCTTTTGCGTTGTTGTGATTCAGGATAAAGTTAGCATGCTTCTCCGAAACCATTGCACCGCCATAACTTCTACCCTTCATTCCGCTTTCTTCGATGAGCTTTGCTGCAAAATTATTTTCCGGGTTTTTGAAAATACATCCTGCGTTTGGAATTTCAACCGGTTGTGCTTCATTCCTTTTCAGCAAAAGCTCTTTACGGTGTTTCATTAATTCTTCTTTGTTACCCGAAGGCAAATTGAATTCCGCTTGAAGTATTATCGAAGATTTCAAATTAGAATTCCTATAAACAAATCCGCATTCATCTTTGCTGAAATGTTTTATTGTTCCATTTATCACAACAGTTACTTCGTTCACATAAGTTGAAGTTTCGCCCCCGTATGCTCCTGCGTTCATTACTAATGCTCCTCCAATTGTTGCCGGAATTCCCGCAAGCATTTCAACTCCTGCATAATTGTTCTTGATTGCGAAATCAGCGAACTTCGCCATCTTCACACCTGAACCTGAAACAATTTTATTTTCTTCATGCTTCAAATAAGAAAAATTTTTCTCAAGATTAATTACGACTCCGCGTATTCCGTCATCACTTATTAAAATGTTGCTCCCGTTTCCCATCACATATAATGGTAAGCCCTTTGAACTCATGTAATTCACTATACTCAAAACATCCTGTGCATCTTCGGGCTCAACGTAATAATCAGCAACTCCGCCAATCCTGAAAGTTGTGAACGGTGCAAGCGGTTCATTCAAGCTCACCTTTCCGCGGAAAATATTTCTTATTTCAGAGATTGAAATCAATTCTTTTTTTTAAGTGATGTAATTTATAAATTCATCGCACAATTTTGTTATGTTTCCAGCTCCCTGGAAAACAATTACAGCATTTTCGTTTTCATGTTTTTTTAACTCGCTCATTAAAGAAATTTTATCATGAATATATTTAACTTTTGGATTTTCAGTATTCATTTCGTTCAGTATTAACTGTGATGTGACTCCTTCAATCGGTTTCTCTCGTGCTGGATAAATATCAAGAAGAATCACTTCATCCGCATTCACCAAAGCGTCTGCAAATTCTTTGTAAAGGTCCTTTGTTCTTGAATAAAGGTGCGGCTGAAAAACTGAAATAATTTTTTTGTTGGGATTTGAATCTCGTAATGCCTGCAAGCTCATACTTATTTCAACCGGGTGATGGGCATAATCATCATAAACTTTAATTCTCTTATTCATCAACTTAAGCTGTAATCTTCTGTCCACTGTTTTGAATTCTGAAATACTTTTTTTATAATCTTCAAATTTTATTCCGACCAGTTTACTCACAGCAAAACACGCAGTAGAATTCATAACGTTATGTTTACCGGGAAGACCCAAGGAAATATTATCATAGCTTGCTACAGAATTTTTTATTGAAAAATTCAAAACCGAATCATTGTAATTGATTTTGCTTACCTTCAAATAATTTTTCTCATCCATACCAAAAGAAATTTTTTCTCTGTTGACTGCCCCGATTGCTTGTCGCACATTCACATCATCTCCGTTATAAATTATCTTAGCATCTTTCTTGCTCAAGCTGCAAAATTCTCCAAACGTGTTAACTATATCTTTCAAATCTTTATAAATGTCCATGTGGTCGAGGTCTATGTTATTCACAACTATCATATCGGGAGTAAGCTGAAGAAATGATTTGTCGTATTCATCCGCTTCAACAACTGCAATGTTTCCGCCACCAATATGCACCGCACTTCCATTGAACATTGGAACATTCCCGCCAACAAAAACAATCGGCTCAAGCCCTGCATCGATTAGAACTTTACCAATCATTGCAGTCGTAGTAGTTTTACCGTGTGTGCCTGAAACTGCAATCAGGAATTTATCATTCACAACCATCCCAAGTGCTTCAGCTCTTTTAATTGTCTTTATATTTTTTTTCTTTGCTTCAGAATATTCTTCATTATCATCTTTGACTGCAGCCGTATAAACGACCATATCAACATCATCTTTAATATTGTTTGGTGTATGCCCGATAAAAATATCCGCTCCCTGATTCCTGAGCTCAGATAATATTTCCGAATCAATGACGTCAGAACCGCTGACTTGAGAACCATGTTTAAGAAAATATTCTGCAAGCCCATACATGCCTATCCCACCAATTCCTATGAAATGTATTTTTTTTATCTGCTGCAATTCTCAGATGTTCGTTTTTAATTTTAGAAATTCTTTAATCAGCTCGCCGCCTCTTTCAAAATCGTTTGCTCTGATTCTCAAAAGTTTTTTTCTGTTCAATAACTTTAACCTTATTATTCTGTGATTCCCATCTCTCTTTTTTCTTCTTCCGACTCTTACGCTCTGAATTTCATTCATCATTATTTCCCTGCTTCCGAATCTGTTTTTCAATACTACTCTGTCAGGTTTTAATATCAATTGCTTTGACCTTATTAAATTCACAATCACAATTACCATAAATAACAAAATGAATAATGTCAGAACATAAAATATCGGGTCGTCAAAGATTAACCTGAATTCTTTTTCAAGGTTTCCTTTTATTAAGACGTATGCTGTAAAGAACAAAAGATAAATGACGAGCAACTGGTAATATAAATCCATCCTGTATTTATAAACACGCTCCTCCATTTCATAAAACCAAATCCGACATTTCTATCAACTTCACTGCAATTTTTTTTGCAGCAACCGGCTCTGCAAATGAACTTACGTTCTTGCTCATTTCGGATAACTTTGTTTCATCATTTAACAAATTAAAAACTGTATTTTCAATTTTGTCCTTCAGTTCATTATCTTCAATCATCACAGCCGCATTTACATCAACTAACAATTTTGCATTCTTCATCTGGTGATTCTCTGATGAAAATGGATACGGAACAAATATCGCTGGGAGCCCAAAGTAAGCAATCTCCATAACGCTTGATATCCCGGCTCTGCATAAAACAAGGTCTGCCGATGAATAAGCATAATCCATTTTATCAATAAACTTCAGGACTTTTATATTTTCAAACTCCTTTACTTCATTTGATATTCTATTATAGTCATCATTACCCGTCTGCCAGATAAACTGAATTCCTTTTGCAGTATCTGACTTTACAAGCTTCAAAACATTTTCATTGATTGAGCTTGCACCCTGGCTTCCGCCGAAAATCAAAAGTGTTTTTTTGTTTTCTGATAACCCGAATGAACTCAAAGCATCTTTTCTGTTTATTCTTTTCAATGAAGCTCTAACAGGATATGACATCTTCTCGATGTTATCTTTTCGTTTCAAATATTTTTTTGTCTCTTCAAAATTCACAAAGACTTTGTCAACTCTTTTGGAAAGTAATTTCACAGTTACACCGGGATAAACATTTCCTTCTTCGACTGCAGTTGGAATTTTTTTCTTTGAAGCTGCATAAAGAACAGGACCGCTGACAAATCCACCCGTTCCGAAAACAAGATTGGGTTTAATCTCTTTTAAAATTTTTCCCGATTCTTTTACAGCTCTTGTCACCTTAAAAATATTTTTTAAGTTTTTAAAATTTATCCTTCTCGAAAATCCGCTTATGTTTATCGTTCTCAACTCATAACCCGCATCAGGTATCAGTTTCTCTTCTATTCTTCCTATCGCACCAATAAACACTATCTTTGAACCTTCATCAATTTTTTTTATCTCGTCTGCTATTGCTACTGCCGGAAAAATGTGTCCGCCGGTTCCGCCTGCAGCAAAAACAAAAGTTTTACTCATGGCTTATAGATTCAGCCCACTCAACAGTTCCGGTTTGTCTGTTTCTGAAAGTCGAAATGTTAAGCAGTACACCCACAGCTGCCGAGTTAAACAATATCGACGTTCCACCATAGCTGATAAAAGGCAGCGTAACGCCTGTTGTCGGGATTAATCCTGTTGCAACCATCATATTAATAATTGCATTCATTCCAATCACACTTGTAATACCGAACGCAAGATATTTTCCGAAATCATCTTCCATTAATTTCGACAATCTCAATCCGCGAAAAATAAAAATTCCAAACAGCACAATAACCATTAACACTCCGATGAATCCGTATTCTTCTCCCACTATCGAAAAAACAAAATCGTCGTATGACTGCGGAAGAAAAAATTCTTTCTGAGTCGAATTACCGGGACCCAACCCAAGCAAAGAGCCATTGCCTAATCCTATTATTGCCTGAGAAAGCTGGTAGCTTCCTTCTCCCCCGCTTGTGTGTTCATGATATGAAAATATTCTGTTCAATATGTATGGCTTTGAAAGAACAAATAATCCTGCCATCGGTAAAACTGAAACTATTGTGAAAGCAATGTGCTTGAATTTAACGTTGGCTATATAGAATAACATTATGCTTGCAGTAAATACAATTATCGCTGTTGAAAAATTCGGCTGAAGAGCAATCATTGCAACGACAATCATCACGTAAGAAAGCACAGGTAAATAACCGTAATAAAGATTCGTGATATAATCTTTTTTTTTGCTGAGCAAATATGCTATGTTTACAATCAGGGCATACTTTACAAAGTCGGCGGGTTGAAAACTCATGCTTCCGATTTTTATCCATCTTGAAACTCCTCTAGTTGTTTCAACTCCTGCTACGAGAAGATATAATAACATCAGTAACGCACTGATAAATAATATTTTTCTGAACTTAATTATTTTTCTGAAATCAAATCTTGAGAGCCCGAATATTACAATCAACCCTGCACCTGCTCTTAGCAAATGATTCTTGAACAAGTAAGAGCTGTCTCCAATCATTTTATCAGACCAGCTTGATGACGCACTGTAAACCACACCGAAGCTGAATGCAATAAGCATTAGAATCGGTATAAGAATCCAAAGGTCGATTTTATTTATTTTACTTTCCGTCATTCTAATTCTTCAGAGTGAGTTTACAATTCTTTTGAATTCTTTTCCTCTGTGTTCAAAATTTTCAAACATGTCGAAGCTTGCACACGCAGGAGAAAACAAAACAACTTCATTCTTTGATGCTTCAGTCGCAGCTTTATAAATACAATCCTCAAAATCTTTTGCAATTATCACTGGACAGATGTTTCTGAAGAACTCATAAACTTTCATCTTTGATTCACCGACAGCTACAATTTGCTTCACGTGTTTTTTAACTTCATTTTCGATTAACGAATAATCGTTGCCTTTATCTTTGCCGCCGAGTATCAGAACAAGTGGAACATCAAAACCGCGAATCGCATACCAAACCGAATTTACATTCGTAGCTTTCGAGTCATTGTAAAATTTTACTCCGTTGACGTCACGCACAAATTCAAGACGATGCTCGACACCTTTGAAATCTTTCAGAGATTTCCTTACACTCTCGGAAGCAACTCCCATAAGCTTTGCGTTTGCTATGGAGAAAAGAGAATTGTAAACGTTATGCTCGCCTTTTATACTCAGCTCGTTCCTGTCAAGAATTCTTTCTGTTCCAAGTTCATAAGTAAATGTGAGCATGTCCCTATCAAGATAAGCAGCAATATCAAAAACATTACTCAGGTCTTCGCTGATGCTTACTGGAACGCGTTTTGGTCTGTGTAAATCTTTTACTTTTTGAATTACAACTTCATCATCACTGTTATAAACAAGAAAATTATTTTCATCCTGATTCTCAGCAATTCGTTTTTTAGAATCGGCATATTTATCAGCCGAATTTTCGTATCGGTCTAAATGGTCCGGTGTTATATTTATTAATGATGCTATCAATGGCTTAAATGATTTTATGTTATCTAACTGAAAACTGCTTGTCTCTAAAACTATTATCGATTCATCGTCTGTCTGTTCAACTATTTCACTGAATGCAACTCCTATATTTCCGCAAACAAAAGTTTTATATCCCGCATCTTCAAAAATTTTACCTGTTAGCATCGTCGTCGTAGTTTTGCCATTTGTTCCTGTGATTGCGAGCAGCTTGCCTTTTGCAAACCATGATGCAGCTTCAATCTCGCTGACTACATCAATCTTCTTTTCATTCGCTTTTCTTATCAGCTCAGAATTCTGAGAAACTCCCGGGCTAACCACCATCAAATCGCATTCAAAAATTTTCTCAGAATGTTTTCCGAATTCATAATCAATATTCAAAGAACGAATCTTATCTATAAATTCTACGTAAATTTTTTCTGCATCACCCGAATCACTTAAAAGAACACTGTAACCTTTTGACTTCAGTAGCTTAGATACTGCTATCCCGCTTCGTGCTGCACCTATGACAGAAATTTTATTATACTTCTCAAATAACAATCCGCTTAAACAACAATCCCCTTATTTCGGAAATGTTGCCCCAATATTTAATCCAATGCCCTGATATCTTTTCTCATCGAACTCTCTTAGATAATTAAAATATTTCAGCTCAAGTATTACATTGAAATTATAATTCCTGAAAAACACACAGCCCCCGATTAAGTTCAAGCCAAGCCCGCCTCTTGCCGAAATAGTTGTTTTGCCCGGGTCGTCTTTATCTCTGCCGATAAAATGCAAACCAAGTCCTCCGCCTACAAACGGGTCAATTTCTGATTTGTTGGATGAACCGAGAAAAGGATAAAATACATTTATATCCAAGCCGAGGTCGGTAAACGCAGGACTGGTTTTAAATCTGAAAGGCAAGCTAATCTCAGCAAAGAAACCATCACCGACATATTTGCCGAATGCTTCAAGAGCAATCAATTGGTTTCCGTTGAAATCTCCCTGCAGAAAAAACATTCCGATTTTTCCGCCGGGCACAAAATAAATATTCTTAGTCGGCTTTTGAAAATGTTTTGCAGATTTTTGAAATGACTTTTCATCAGCTTTTTTCAATTTGAATTGATGGTCAATTAATTGTGCCGAAGAAGGGCTGATAAAAATTAAGATTAGTGTTATGATTATTATTTTCATTTTTCTTTTATCTGATTTTAAATGTTGCAAATGTTAGTATAGCAAGAATAACTGCGACGATATAGAATCGAGTTACAATCTTCGGTTCCGGAATTCCTTTTAATTCAAAGTGATGATGAAAAGGTGCCATCTTGAAAATCCTTTTCCCCTCTCCGTATCTTTTCTTAGTGTATTTGAAATAATATCTCTGAACAATTACTGAAAGCGATTCAGCAAAAAATATTCCACCGAGTATCGGCAGTAAAAATTCTTTCTTCACAAGAATGGAAAGCGTTCCGATTGCTCCGCCCAGAGCGAGCGAGCCGGTATCTCCCATAATTACCTGTGCAGGATATGAATTGAACCACAAAAATCCGAGTGATGCTCCAACCAAAGCTGCACAATAAACTGCGAGCTCACCGTTTCCGGGAAGATAAATTATGTTCAGGTACCTGCTGAAAATTTCATTACCAGAGAGATAGCTTATCAAACCCAGTGCCAGTGCCGCAATTCCCACACAGCCGATCGCAAGTCCATCCAGTCCGTCAGTCAAATTAACGGCGTTCGATGTTGCTGTGATGATGAAAACCATTATTGGTATATATACATAAGAAAAATCAAATTCGAGCTGTTTCAAAAAAGGAATGGTTGTAATTGAATTTATGTTTTTAAACTCCGGCAGAAAATAAATCAGGCAAGCAATCACAAGTCCGAGGGCAATTTGATTCATAAGCTTGTAGCGTGCAACCAAACCCTTCTTCATTTTCTTAAACACCTTTAAATAATCATCGATGAAACCTACAGTTCCCATCCAAACTGTTGAGATGAGAATCAGAATCACATAAGTATTTTTCAAATCACCCCAAAGCAAAACCGGAATCAAAACCGAAAGCAAAACTATTACTCCGCCCATAGTTGGTGTGCCTGCTTTCACTAAATGAGATTTCGGTCCATCGTTTCTTATTTCATCTGTAACTTTTTTTTCATTCAGCAGTTTTAAAATTTTTGGTCCAATCCAGAAACAAATTATCATTGCAGTAATAGCAGAAATCGCCGACCGCCAGGTAAGAAATCTAAATATATCGAATCCAGGAGGATTAAATTTTTTGTTTATATATTCCGCCAGATAATAGAGCATTTATTTCGTTAATTTTTTCTTACGAGTGAACCGACGATTTCTTCCATCTTCATTCCGCGTGAACCTTTCACGAGGACAACATCGTCTTTGTTTAAGATGCTTTTCAAATACTCAGACAACAAATTTTTGTCAGTGAAATAAAAATTATTTTTGATTCCAAACGCACCTTTAAATGTCTGGTAAGAATCTTTTCCAAATGTGTAAAGATTTTTTATGCCCATCTTCCTTGCAAGAACTCCGATTCTGTAATGCTCTCTCTCAGACGCTGAGCCAAGCTCAAGCATATCGGCAAGGACAACATGTTTCTCAGATTTAACATTGTATTTCGCCATGCTTTCAAGTGCTGACTTCACCGAATCCGGATTCGAGTTATATGTATCATCAATTATATAGAGTCCGTTTGAGCGTATAAGCTGGTTGCGTTTGCTTGACTCATTTTTATAAGTTGCCAAAGATGATTTAATCTGGCTCGCACTTAATCCGAAATAATATCCAATTGCTGCAGAGGATAATGTTGAATGAAAGCTTTGAATCCCAGCCGATTGCAGTGAAACAGAAATGTTCTCTCTCTTAAAATTTAATTCTACTGCAGGATAAAATTTAATAAATCTTTTGATTCTTCCTTTAACATCACCCCTTGCTCCGTAACTAAAAACTTTATCCAAGTTTCTGATTTTTTTTCTCAGCACAACGTCATCATTGTTTAAAAAAAATGTTCCGAAGGTTTTTCTTATATAATCCAGCAGCTCACATTCAGCTCTGGCTGCACCATTTACGTCCTTTAGAAATTCCAGATGTTCTTTTCCGATATTTGTTATTATTCCGAACTGCGGCTTTGCTATCTCACAAAGATTTTTAACTTCACCGAATTTATTTGTTCCAAGCTCTATCACTGCCATATCATAATTTTTATTTAATCTGAATAAAGTCAAAGGTACACCAATGTGATTATTAAAGTTGCCTTCAGTTTTCAAAACTTTGTATTTCTTTGAAAGAAGATGAGCGAGCGTATCTTTGGTTGTTGTTTTTCCGTTACTGCCCGCAATTCCTATCACAGGAATCAAAAACTTTTTTCTATAGATTGCAGCAAGCTCACCAAGTGCTTTCGTCGAATCTTTCACTAAACATAAAGTTGTATTTGATAATCTTTTCATGTGTGTCTTGGTGATACTTCTATACCATGAATTATTTACGACCATACCTGAAACATTTTTGCTTTTTATCTGCATCACAAAATCGTGTCCGTCAAACCTTTCGCCTTTAATCGCAAAGAACAAATTCCCCTTCTTTGTTTTTCTTGAATCGATTGACACTCCCGAAAAATTTCCTGCTTTTGGATTCAAAATTTTTGCACCTTTGATTTTATAAAGGTCGTCTAAACTTAATTTCATTAAACAAACCGCTGAACAATTTCTTTATCGCTGAAATGATTTCTGACGCCTTTAATTTCCTGGTATGTCTCATGTCCTTTGCCGGCTATTAAAACAACATCTCCTTTTTTTGACATTCCGATTGCATCAACAATTGCTTTCTCTCTGTCCTGCTCAATAATATAATTTTCTTTAACAGCACCCAGTTTAATTTCTTCTATGATTGTCATCGGCTCTTCGTTACGCGGATTATCTGATGTGATAATAACTTTGCTGCTGTTCTCTGTTGCAATCTTTCCCATCATCGGACGCTTTGTTTTGTCCCTGTTTCCGCCGCAGCCGAACACTGTGATAATTTTTCCATCTGAATTTGAATCGGTAATCTCTTTTATAGTTGTTAAAGCATTTAGCAGCGAATCAGGTGTGTGTGAATAATCAATAACTGCGATTGCTCCATTCTTCAATTCATACATGTTGAATCGTCCGTCAACTTGCTCGAACGACTCAATAGCTTTTGTAATTTGTTCATTGTCTATTTTAATTTTTTTGCAGACGGCAACTGCAGCAAGAATATTATACACGTTGAATTTTCCAATGAGTTTCGTTTTTAACTCTATCTGGTTTTTGGATTCCCCGTCCGCCATCTGACTGATTTGAATTCCAAAGCTCATTCCGTTAAGCTTCATTTTCACATCAAACGGCGTGAATAAAGAATCATTGAATCCGTAAGAAATTTTTTCCGACTCAGTTGAATCAACAATAGCATTTCCATAAGGGTCGTCGCAGTTGTAGATTACAAATGTATTGTTCTGTTTTGAATTTATTTTTTCGAGTGAGTCGAACAATATTTTTTTGGCTGTGAAATAATTTTCCATCGTTCCGTGAAAGTCCATGTGGTCATTCGAAAGATTTGTGTAAACAGCGATATCGAAGTCAAGTCCGTAAACCCTTCTCTTCGCAAGAGCATGTGAGGAAACTTCCATTACACAATATTCAGTTTTCTGTTCAACCATTGTTTTTAAAATCGCATTCAGCTCAACCGACTCAGGTGTTGTAAATTTTGTTTCAAAAATTTTGTCGTTAATAAAATTTCCGTTCGTTCCAATCATACCTGCATTGATACCGTTCGTCCTTAGGATATGATAAATAAGATTTGCAACTGTTGTCTTTCCGTTTGTCCCGGTTACAGCAATCATTTTCATTTTTCTCGACGGGAAGCCGTTGTAAACACTGCTTAATATTGCCATCGTCTTTCTGCTATCTTCAACATGAATGTAATTCACACCATCAACATGGTTTGGAATTTTCTCTGCATCCGTGAAAACTGCTTTTGCTCCTCTGCTCACGGCATCAAGAATAAAATCATTCCCGTCAAAATTCTCTCCCTTGATAGCAAAGAACACATCGTCCTCTTGTGCTTTCTTCGAATCATACACAAGCTTGTTCACGTTGAAGTCAAGCTGTATGTTTTGTGCAATATTATTTAATTCGTGCTCAATCATTATTTGGCTGAATTTCATTCTTCACAAATAACTTGCAAAGAAATATTCTTTTGCAAAACGGTGCCCGCAGAAATGTTCTGTGAAACAACTTTTCCGCTTCCTGTGATTTTGTAATCAACCCCGAGCAGTGATAAAGCTTTAACACAGTTTCTCATACTCATTCCCCTCAGCTCAGGAATTTTATTCAGTTCACTTTTTTCCTGAGACGAATTTTCCTGAATAGTTTTTAACATGAATTTTACTCCTGAATCTTCTTCGATAATTTGTTGGCTTGTAACAATTGAATTATTTTTGGAACCGTCAATTTCGAAACTGATGTTTCTTTCGTTCAAAATTTTCCTTGCATCATCAATATCAAAGTTTATTAAATTTAATTCTTTCACCGATGTTTCATTCTCGATTATATTATGCTCATCATTTTCATTTGAAGCGAACAAAACTCTCGGCTGATTTTCTTCGAACAATCCATTGACTGCAATTATTTGCTCTGCAATCTTTTTGAAAATCGGGGCAGCAACTTTCCCGCCGTAATAATCTCCTGACTTCGGCTCGTCGATGATGACTGAAATCACAATCTGCGGATTATCTGCCGGGAAATACCCGATGAACGAAGCTGTGTAACTTTGCTTTGAATGTTTTCCGTTAATGACACGCTGTGAAGTCCCTGTCTTGCCAGCGATTTTCAGATTCTCAATCTTTGCATCCTTGCCTGTTCCTCTTTCAACAACGCCGTATAAAAGCTCCGTCATCCCGTTCGCCGTCGTCTTTGAAACAACGTTTCGTACAACCGTTGGGAAATTTTCTTTTATAATTTTTCCGTCCGGTGATAAAACTTTTTTTACAATAAACGGTTTCATCATCACACCGTTGTTTGCAATGCATGAGAAAGCATTTGTCATTTGCATTGCCGTTACAAGAACTTCATAACCAATCGCCATAAACTGAAGCGACACAGGTGAAAACTCAACCGGACGTTTCAGCATACCGCGAACTTCACCGGGAAAATCTATCCCGGAATAAATTCCAAAGCCAAAATCTCTTGCGTATTTATAAAACCTTGACGAGCCAAGCTTGTTTGCAATCTGAATCATTCCAACATTGCTCGATTGCTCAACAACCTGCTGGAACGAAAGATTTGAATTGTGTTTATGAGCATCTTTAATTTTAATATTACCCTGAACATACTCTCCGCTCTGAGTTGCAATGATACTGAATTTATTTTCCAGTCCTTCTTCTAATGATGCAGCAGCAGTAACAAACTTGAAAGTTGAACCCGGTTCATATAAATCTGTTATCAGGGATAATTTGTTAACTGATTTGCCAACATTCAAAGAATCATTGCTCGTGAACGAAACCATCGACGCCATACCAAGTATCTCGCCGGTTTTCACGGACATCACAATACATTTTCCACCGACTGCATTGTTGATGCTTACTCCGTTGCTCAATTCTTCTTCGATAATTTTCTGAATGTTCATGTCGATTGTCAGAACTAAGCTGTTACCATTGATTGGCTCAGAACGCGGATACTCAACAGCGGGACGTTTTTTTCCGAGTCCGTCTTTCTGCATCACAACGTAACCGGGTTTCCCTGCAAGAATTTCATTGTTCTCAAGCTCAAGTCCTGCAATGCCGTTGTTCTCAAGGTCTGTTAATCCAAGAAGCTGCGAAGCGAGGTCGCCATTGCTGAAAGTACGGAACGATTCATTCATCTTGATTATACCAGAAATGTTCAGCTCGTTTATTGCTGTTTCAAATTGCGGGTCGATGCGTCTTTCAATCCAAACGAATGATGTATTCCTGAAATTAAGCTTATCAAGATATGAAGATTTTTCTTTTTGAAATATCTTAGAAAAAATTTCTGCAACCGAATCTTTGTTGTCAATCATGTTTGGGTCTGCTGCAACCGAAATTTTATTTACATTCGAGACCAGAACGTTTTGCTTCCTGTCATAAATCAATCCGCGAACCGATTTAATTGAAATCCTGCTCTCATATTGTTTCTTTGCAGCAATTTTATATTTCGCTGCATTGAGGATTTGAATGTTGAAAAGATTTGCAGCTATAAATAAAAGTAAAGCTGAAAAGAGAAAAACAAACAAAGTGATTTTTCTTTTTTGTATTAGTTCTTTATTTGCTTTTTCTTTTTTCAATTCTTTTCGATTTGGTCGAGGTCTGATTTGTTAATAACAATTTTCTTCGGATGGACTGTCGAGAGCTTTAAATTCAGTTTATTGACTGCTGTTTCTTTAATGTTGTCATAGCTGGACAGCTTTTCGGCTTCTGTTTTTAAATTATTGTTCACAGAAATATTTTTGTTCAGCTCTTCCTTTAATTTTTCGTTTGTAACAACCAGCTTGTTTACCGAAATAATGTTGTTCACAAAAAAAACTATTATGCCCGCTGAAATTAAAAGTATCACAAGAAAATTAAAGAGAGATATTTTCTTTCCCGGTTTTTTCATTTTCTTTCTGCTGCCCTCAGCTTGGCACTTCTTGCCTTGCGGTTTAATCTCACTTCTTCGTCATTTGGCAAAACAGGTTTCTTTGTTATGACTTTTAAATTTTCGCTTTGCCTGAAAATATTTTTTACGATTCTGTCTTCAAGCGAATGATAAGATACAACAACAACTCTTCCGCCCGGGATTAAAATATCAACACAATCAATCAATGCCTGTTTTAGGTTTTCCAGTTCATTGTTCACTTCAATTCTGAGTGACTGAAATATTTTTGAGAGGTCTCTGTTCAAATATCTTAACGGAATTTTTTTCTTTAACAATTCAACAAGCTCAGTTGTTGTCTCAAACTTTTTTTGTTTTCTCTGCTCTATTATATCACGCGTTATTTGTTTTGTGTATTTCAGCTCGCCGTATTCTTTAAAAATTTTAAGAAGAGATTTCTCGTCATATTTGTTAAGCACATCTTTTGCTTTCAGATTCTGGTCTTTATCAGCCCGCATGTCAAGCTCTGTGTCACGCTGGTAGCTGAATCCATCCTCACTTTCAATCTGGTAAGTCGATAATCCCAAGTCCATCACCATTCCGTCAACCTTCGTATTTTCACCGAACAATTTATTGACAATCGATTTTATGTCAGCAAAATTTTCTTTGCATAAAAAAACTCTTGAGGAATCATCGCTCAAAATTTCTTTGGCATTCTTTATTGCAAATTCATCTCTGTCAATTGCAGCAATCTTTGTATCAGTTGAAGTTATATCGAGAAGTTTTCTGCTGTATCCCGCTCCCCCAAACGTGCAGTCAACTAATATGTTCGGTTTGTCGCTGCTGAGATTTTCCACCAACAAGCCCGTTGCTTCTGCAAGCATAACAGGTTCGTGATGATAATCCATCAGCCCTGCTTCTGGCTCTGAATACGTGTCATCACTTCTTCCATCACGTCTTCATAAGAATCTTTCTGGCTCTTTAAATATTTATCGTATGTCTTAGGATTCCAAAGCTCGATTAACTCAAGCTGACCTATTAAAAGAACTTCATTCTTGATGCCTGCTTTCTCAAGATGATTTGAATTCAAAAGTATTCTATGCTGTGAATCGATGGAACATTCGTCGGCGTGTGAAAGTATGTGTCTCTTCATCGCTTTATCTTTTGCTGTGAATGAACTGACGCTGCTCAGCAGTACAAGCAGATTCTGCCATTCGTTCGATGGATAAAGCCAGAGACAGCCGTCTCGTCCAAGCGTGATGTTCATTATTCCCTTTGCTTCCGGTGGTATATGACGGCGGAACTTAGCAGGAATTATTACCCTGCCTTTTTCGTCGATGCTTATAACTGCATTGCCTTGAAACATAAAGAAACCTGTTGTGTACTCGGACTTTTTTTTGTTGAGTTGATTTGAGAAGCGGGCTTCCTCCACTTTCGCCCACTTTACTCCACTACAAAGATAGTAATTTGCATTATAAAGTCAACTATGAAAAAATATTATTTTCATAATTTTTTAAACGAAGCTTAATGTGAGTTATAGGAGCGTAAGTGTCAGAAGAAGATAGTTGAAGTAGCTTTGAAGAAAAGAAATATACCAAGAGCAAACAGAATAATTCCTGCTCCAATGTTCAGCTTGCTCAATGTATTTCTGTTTATGCGGTGTCTGTTGCCTGTTATTAATTTAAGCAGTGTATAAAACCAGAGAGCAGTCCCGGCAAATGCACCTGCCGAAAAAAGCAATCCGCCGTGAAGAGAATTTTCGATGAGCTGGAAACCTTTTATGTAACTAACACATGCAATCCACGATGCAGGAAGCGTGATTGAAGAAAGACAAAGTAAAACTCCCATAAAAAATAGTCCGAAGTGATTCGATTCGCTTACAACAGGAACGTGGCTGTGCTTCACTAAACCCTCTGCTTTTTCTTCTGCGTGTTGAAGCCGTGGATTCTCTTTCTCCTGAAGCTCGTCGTAAGAAGTTTTTGTCCTGATGATTTTTATTCCGTAAACAATCACAACAAAACAACCGGTGTAAGTTAAAACAATTTGTATAGTGTAGAGGTTTTCGTTGTAAAATTTTTCAAACGAATCCGGCAGGAAAGAAATAATCAGCGAGATTCCCCCGAACGCAATGAGAGCATAAATAAAATCCATGAATGCAGAACCGAACGCAATGGACATCCCTTCTTTGATTTTCTGTTCAAACCCTTTTGAGATGAGTGCAAATGCAATAGGACCCAGCGGCGGAATGGAAACAATAAAGCCGGTAATTATACCTACAATTAAGCTAAGAATCATTTATGAGTTGTTTACGAGTCGTGCAATTTAACTCAACGAATCTATTTATGAAATTACGATTGGAGAATTTTGAAATAAAGAATAGCACTCCTTACCCTTTTGTCATTCCTCATTTGATGCAGGGTTTACCCTCTGACATCTAGTTAAAACAATAATGGATTCCTGCCTTCGCAGACACGACATACAGGAGGAATGGCAGAGTAAAATAACCATACAAATTAAAATACTACCAAATAATAACACTACTAATTACTAATTACTAATTACTAATTGCAATTTCTATATTTGTAAACTATGAAAATTAATACAGCAAAAATATTTTCCATCATGCTGCTTTCAGCAATCATGTTTATTTCCTGCGGTGAGCAGAAGAACGGGCAGAGCAGAGTGCCCAACGTGAATGAAGATGCAGCATTGTTTGCCAAAACCGTTTACGGGGATAATGCCGTGCTCACATTAAAAGGCGACATCAACGCAAACGGCAAGCCCGATGCACTCGCACTTGTAATCAAAAAACAATCCGGAGATATGAACTTCTGGATTGATAAAGGCGGCATAGTAGAAAAAGACAACGACAGATGGTCTGTAATTCTCGGCTTCGATATAAAGCTTCTCTCATCAAAAGGTGCGATGATAAACCAGGAGGACGCAAGGTTCGGCTACCTGCTGGGCATCAACATGTCGCAGAGCCCCGTGTTCTTCGCTGTGACAATCACAAACCAGACAGGTCAGCCCGCATCAGACGAGCTTATTGTTGTATGGGACAGCAAAGAAAATGTTTATAAGATTACAAGCTTCCCTTCGGATAAGAACACACCCTGAAAAATAATTTGCAAAAATAATGTCAACCCGAAAAGCACTTTACTGGGTAATCTTCTGGATTGGCATAGCCATGCTTTTCAATCTCGGTGTTTACATCAAGCTCGGGGAGCAGAAAGCAATAGAGTTTCTGACGGGCTATATAATAGAAGAGTCGCTCAGCGTAGATAATCTTTTCGTCTTCCTGATTCTGTTCAGCTATTTTAAAATTCCTCCTCATGCACAACGAAAGATTTTGAATTGGGGGATTGCCGGTGTGATAATACTTCGCGGAATTTTTATACTCATCGGCTCTGCATTGATTGCAAATTTCGGTTTCATCCTTTATTTCTTCGGTGCAGTGCTTATTTTTTCCGGTTACAAAATTGCATTCACAAAAGACAGCGAAGTTCATCCCGAGCACAACAGAACACTGAAGTTTTTCAAAAAGTTTTACAAGTTTACACACGATTACCACGGCGAAAAATTTTTCATTAGAAAAGAAGGCATCCGTTACGCAACTCCAATGCTTGCATGCCTGATTGTTCTGGAATCAACCGATTTGGTTTTTGCAATCGATTCCATTCCCGCAATTTTTGCAATCACCACCGACCCGTTCATAGTTTTCTCATCAAACATTCTCGCCGTTCTCGGATTGCGTTCGATGTATTTTCTGCTTGCAGCTGTTGCCGAAAGATTTGAAGCGGTGAAAAAAGGAGTCGGCATTATATTAATTTACGTCGGCATCAAAATGCTTCTGCCGCTGGTCAATCCGGTCTGGCATATTCCTGTATTCATCTCACTGATTGTGATTCTTACAATTCTTTTGTTCTCTGCATTGATTTCTGTTGCAATAGCAAGAAAGAGTCGAGAGTAAGTGAGACCTCACCCCCGACCCCTCTCCTGAGAGGAGAGGGGAGGCAGAAATGGCAGGGGAGGTGTTCTGGATTTAAAAGAATCACTTAGCTGATTATTTTGCATAAACCTTTTTCTACTTATTTATGAATGTTCCTTTTGTTGATTTAAAGACTCAATACAACTACATAAAAAATGAAATCCTTGCCGAAATAAACGATGTACTTGATAACACTGCTTACATCTGCGGAAAGAAAGCGAAAAAGTTCGAAGAAGATTTTGCCAAAGTTCACAATGTAAAATTTTGCTCAGCTTTAAGCTCAGGAACAGATGCTCTGCATGTTTCACTTTATTGTTTGGGAATCCGGCAAGGTGATGAGGTTATTGTTCCCGTTAATACTTTCATCGCAACTTCTGAATCAGTTTCTTTAACAGGAGCAAAACCCGTCTTCGTTGACCACGATGAAAAAACTTATAACATAGACGTTACGAAAATTGAATCAGCCATCACGGAAAAAACCAAGGCAATTATTCCTGTTCATCTTTACGGACAACCGGCTGAACTCGACCCGATAATTGAACTTGCAAAGAAACATAATCTGCATGTCATTGAAGATGCTTCTCAGGCACATCTTGCTGAATATCGATGTAAGAAAATCGGTGGAATAGGAACTGTTGGAACGTTCAGTTTTTATCCTGGAAAAAATCTCGGTGCCTACGGTGAAGGCGGTGCTGTAACAACAAATGATGAAGTACTTCACAACAAGATGCTCTTGTTCCGTCAGCACGGCTCGCTTGAGAAATACGTTCACATCATCGAAGGAACAAACTACCGTCTTGAGGAAATTCAATGCGGCGTGCTGAACGTGAAATTAAAATACCTCGCAAAGTGGACAGAGCAGCGAAGAAAAATTGCTTTGCTTTATGATTCACTGCTGAAAGATTCTCCGGCTATCATTCCTTTTGTGCCTGATTATGCAAAACCTGTTTATCATCTTTACGTTGTTCGGGTTAGTGACAGAGAAAACCTTATGAACTATCTTTCATCGAAGGGAGTTCAAACAAGTTTGCACTACCCTTACCCTTTGCATCTTCAGGAAGCATATAAGTATCTGGGGCATACTAAAGGGGATTTCCCTGTCGCTGAAAAATGCTGTAAAGAAATTCTATCTTTGCCTATGTATCCCGAAATGACAGAAGAAATGGTTCATCATGTTTGCAAATCTATAAACGAATTCTACTCTTAATGATAAGTACATTCATAAAAAAGTGGGGAGCCAAGAAATTGATTCTGACAACATTCGATTTGTTGATAACACTTCTTTCTGCATTTGTAGCATTATTTATAACCTCAAACTATGATTTTCAAACATTCCTTGAAATTGATTTTAAGATTGAAAAGATTGTCATCTTTTTCCTCGGGGCATTTCTCATCATCCCGATATTCAGATATTACCAGCTTTACAAACACAAGCATTTCCATAAAATAGGCGAACAAACCTTATTGATATTAAAAGGTCTGCTGATAAACAGCATCATCATAATTATTGTGATGTTTCTTTTTAAAACACAGGAGACGCTCCATGAATCGAGAACACAAGTTATAATTTATTTCATAACTGCGTTCACTTTAATTTTCATCTCGCGTATTCTCATTTTCAGAAAAGCACTTGCTTCAAATTACGTAGCCGGAAATTTCAATAAGTTTCTCACACGCAGAGCAATCGCAGTCGGCTCGGGGAATCTCGGGCAGTTCTTTGCGGAAATAATTTCAGTCAAGCCGCATTATCACATCGACCTCATCGGTTTCATAGACGATGATTTTAACAAGCAGCAGAAATTTTTCAACAGGGTAAAAGTTATCGGCACAACAAACGACCTCGTAAACATAGTCAATGACCAGGAGATTGATGAAATTTTTATAACAATACAAAGTATAGGAAATAAATCTCTGTTTGACTTAATAGAAAAATGCAAGCTTACAAACTGCCAGATAAGTTTGGTTTCAAATCACTTCGACATTATCAATTTAAAGCTGAATGAGAATGAGTATCATGACCTGAAAGTTATTTCCGTTTCTTCAAAATCATCACCGCTTTATTCGGAAAAGTTCAAACGTTTGTTCGATATTTTTGCATCCTCTCTTTTGATTCTGTTATTGATTCCATTCACATTATTAGTTTCGTTTTTAATCAAACTGACATCTAAAGGTCCGGTGTTTTATAAAACCTCTGTGATTGGTAAGAGCGGAAAGAAATTCAATTGGTTCAAGTTCAGAACTATGAAAGCAGGTGGTGACCAAAGTGTTCACGCTGAGCATTTAAAAACTATAATCACATCCAATAAAGGATTCAAAAAGTTAGAGAACGACCCTCGAATAACTTTTATCGGACGCTTGCTAAGAAAGTTCAGCATCGATGAGCTTCCTCAGCTTCTCAATGTTTTCAAAGGACAGATGAGCTTAGTTGGTCCGCGTCCCTGCCTGCCTTATGAGTTCGATAATTTTAAAGAATGGCACAAGCTGAAATACAAAGTTATTCCGGGTATGACCGGTCTCGCTCAAATCGTTGCAAGAAACAGAGAAGACGTTACTTTCAACGATTCGGTAATGCTTGACCTTTATTATGCTGACAACCAATCTCTTTGGCTCGATATGAAAATTTTATTCAAGACAATTCCCATCATGGTTCTTGGTAAAGGAGGAATCTAAAAATCGCAGCTTCTAAAATTATAAACGTTGGAGTCATTGGCTGCGGATATTGGGGTCCTAACTTAATCAGAAACTTTTCGAGCTTACCAAACTGCAGAGTCAAAAGAGCAAGCGACTTAAAATCCGGCCGGCTGGATTTCATTAAAAAAGAATTTCCGTTCGTTGATACATCAAAAGATTATCACGACATTTTAAAAGACAGAAGCATTCAGGCGGTTGTGATTGCTACACCGGTAACAACTCACAAGCAAATTGCAGAAGAATCTCTCATCACCGGAAAACATGTTTTCATCGAGAAGCCCTTAACTTATAACTCGGAAGATGCGGCTCACCTTAATGAGCTGGCAGCAAAATTTAATAAGAAACTCGCTGTAGGGCATGTATTTCAGTTCACACCAGCTGTGCGGAAAATTAAATCGCTTCTTAAAGCAAAAGCCATCGGGAAAGTTCTTCACATTTCTTCATCAAGAATAAACCTCGGACCGCCTGCGACAGAAGTTGACGTTATCTGGGACTTAGCTCCTCACGATTTTTCAATAATACTTTATCTGCTGAACGAATATCCATACAAAGTTTCATGTACAAAGAATTCGTATCCTTTCGGAGCGTTCAATGAGACTTCGAAATCTTCAGAACAAAAAACAAATAACGCACACATCGACCTCGAATTTAAAAGCGGTATCACTTCACACGTTCATGTAAGCTGGCTTTCGTCGAACAAAATGAGATTGATGCAGATATTCGGAACTGAAGGTACAATCGTATATGATGAAATGCTCGCACTTGACGGTAAAGTGAAGCTTTATGGTAAAGGTCATGACAACAGAATTAAAAACAAGGATTCCGATTCCGGAAAACTTGGTTACGGCACGGGAGAAATTCAGGTTATCTCTCTTGAACAGCATGAGCCGCTGAGAATGGAATGTGAACATTTCATAAACGCCATCATCAATAACAGCTCACTAATCAACGATGGAAAAATCGGAATGGAAGTCGTGAAGATTTTAGAAACCTCAAGCGAGTCGTTCAAAACAAAATGATAATTTCACAAACACCTTTGCGGATAAGCCTGGCAGGCGGAGGAACCGACCTGCGTGAATATTATTCACAGCACGAAGGAATGGTTGTAAGCACTGCGATTGATAAATATCTTTACGTAATTGTCAAAGAACGTTTCGATGATTTAATCTACGTTGACTATTCAAAGAAAGAAATTGTCGAAAGCATTGATGAAATTCAGCACGAGCTTGTCCGCGAAGCAGCGAGAGCAACCGGAATTGAAAAAGGATTTGAAGTAATGATGTTTGCTGATATTCCTTCGGAAGGTTCTGGACTCGGCTCTTCAAGCAGCTTAACTGTAGGATTGCTTCATGCTTTTTCTGAATACATGGGCGAACAAGTTACACATGAATTCCTTGCGAGCAAGGCGTGTGAAATTGAAATAGAAATTTTGAAACGTCCCATCGGCAAGCAAGACCAGTATATTACAGCTTACGGTGGATTAAAAAAAATTAAGTTCAATAAAGACGAATCGGTTGAAGTGAAGGAAGTAAAACTCGAAAGCGATTTGAGAAGAAAGCTCGGCTCAAACCTACAATTGTTTTTTACAAACACGACAAGAACGGCTGCTTCAATACTGCAGGAGCAGAAAGATAACATAGAAACAAAACTGAGTTTTCATCACAGGATAAAAGAGCTTGCAGTTAAATCAGCTTCAGCACTTGAAAAAGCTGAGCTGAATAAAATCGGAGAATACTTAAAAGATAATTGGGAATTGAAAAAGCAGCTCGCAAGCAATATTTCAAACGCTGAGATTGACGAAATGTATTCCGCAGCAATGCGTGGAGGAGCACTCGGAGCTAAAATCTCAGGAGCAGGAGGAGGAGGATTCCTTCTTGTTTATTGTGAAAGAAGCCAGCAAGAAAAATTAAGAAATGAAATGAAAGCATACAGGGAGCTGCCTTTTCTTTTAGACAAATTCGGAAGCAAAATTATTTTCAACCAAACGAGATACGATATTAAATAATGTCATTAGTATTAGTAACCGGTGGTGCAGGATTTATCGGCTCACACACTGTTGACCGTCTTTTAAGTTTGGGTTATGATGTCAGAATTCTCGACAACTTACAAAAACCCGTTCACTTAAAAGGTAAGCCGTCATACCTTCCTGCTGAAGCAGAGTTTATTGAGGGAGATGTTCGCGATAAAAATACTTTTAGGAAAGCACTTAAGAACGTTGAGTATGTTTTTCATCTTGCCGCTTACCAGGATTATCTTCCCGACTTCTCGACTTTCTTTCATGTGAACTCTGTCGGTAATGCTTTGTTATATGAGATTGCTGTTGAAGAAAAGCTTCCGCTCAAAAAAATTATAGTGGCTTCTTCACAGTTTGTTAACGGCGAAGGAATTTACAAATCTAAGTCTGGAAAATTTTTTTATCCGAAGGGAAGAACAAACGAACAGCTTAAAAAAGCAGACTGGAATTTCAGAGATGAGAACGGCGAAGTTCTCGAATGGCAATGGACTCCTGAAACTTATGCTTCGCCGCCGAATCAATATGCAATTTCAAAATACTCTCAAGAGCTGATGTCTTTAAACTTGGGTGAGAGATATAATATTCCTTCTGTTGCAATGAGATACTCCATAGTTCAAGGTTCACGTCAATCATTTTATAACATGTATTCAGGTGCATGCAGAATTTTTTCACTTAGCTACTATTTCGATAAGCCACCGGTTGTTTATGAAGACGGAATGATGATGCGTGACTTTGTGAACGTTCATGACGTTGTTGATGCAAATATTCTTGCGATGAAGGATGACAGGGCAAACTATAATGCATTTAACGTTGGCGGCGGCAAAGAATATTCTGTGCTTGAGTTTACAAACATTGTTGCAAAAGAATTCGGGAAGGAAAATATCAAACCGCTTGTTCCCGGAGAATACAGATTCGGCGATACAAGAAATGCATGTTCGGATATTTCAAAGCTGAAATCGTTGGGCTGGTCGCCTAAAAGAACTGCCGAAGACAGCGTGAAAGAATACGTTGCATATTTAAAACAGCAAAATGATATTGATGACATTATCGATTACGCAAACAAGACAATGAAGAATTTAAACGTTGTTAGAAAATCAAAACAGAAATAGAAAATGAAATTCGATTCATATAAAGAACTTATACAAAAAACTCTCGACTCACTTGACAATTCACAAATTGAAAACCTTCTCAATCTTTTAGTCGATGCATATAAAAACGGAAAATTCGTTTTTGTAATCGGCAACGGCGGAAGTGCGGCAAACGCTTCGCATCTTGCTCAGGATTTGGCGAAGGGAACACGTGCTTTAAAAGAGCAAACAAAAAGATTGAAGGCACTTAGCTTGACTGATAACACACCTTTTATTACTGCACAGGGTAACGATGAAGGATACGACAGCATCTTCGAGCAGCAGCTTAGAATTTTTGCAAGCAAAGGTGACTTATTAATTGCAATAAGCGGCTCTGGCAATAGTCCGAACATACTCAAAGCAATTGAGTGGGCAAAAGCAAACGGAGTTGTTACGGTCGGAGTAACCGGCTACGACGGAGGTAAGCTGATGCAAATGGCTGACCACAAGCTTCACGTTCCATTGGATGAAATGTGTACAGCAGAAAGCATTCACTCAATAGTTTTTCATTACATCATTCTCGAACTTCGCGAAAAATTCAAATCCATAAGCCCCGAGAACTCGGGGTAAAATTAAAAAAAATAATTATGGCAAAATTATACAAATCATTTTTAATTTGTGCTTTAGTTTTTATAAGCACAAATCTTTTTTCACAGGTTGAGCTTGTTCCTGTCAGCAATAAAGTTTATTCTTTCCTTGACCGCATGAACACTAACAAAGTTATAGAAGGTTTCAGCGAGTCGATGCTTCCGGTTTCAAGACGTGAGGTTGGTTCATTCTTGACTCATGCAAACTCAAAGAGAAATAAGCTGACAGCTTCAGACAAAAAGATACTTGATGAATATTTAGTCGAGTTTGAGTTTGATACTTATGGAACTTTGAAAAATTCTTCAAACTTTTTTTCAAAGAAGAGTATCGGAGAGCTTTTCCACAACAAGAAACAAAAATATTTGTATTCTTCAGTTGACTCCAATTCATCTTTCTTCATTGATGCTATTGGTGACGTTCGATACATCGGCGGAAACGGTGACTCGCTGGGCAAACCGCATGTTCTGTTGGGACAGTTCGGCTTGAGATTTCGCGGAACGCTTTTCAAATCACTCGGATATTATTTACGTTTGTCGAACGGTGTTCGCCTCGGTGGAAATGAGAAAGATGCCATGTTTGCCGCAAGTGTTGACCCGATTCTCGGCTCAACAAAAAAATTCAAAATAGACGGAAGCAAGAACTTCGATACGTTTGAAGGTTATCTGAGATATTCGACAAGCTCCGATTGGCTCAGTGTAACAGCCGGCAGAGAAGCTCTGAGAATGGGAAACGGATTCATCGACAAAATTTTTATTTCAAACAATAACTCTGCACCGTTCGATTTTATCAAAGCAGACATTCACTATAAAAAACTGCGTTACACTTTTCTTCATTCAAGCATTGTTGGAAACGATTCTTCCGGTAACCAGCTTGAATCAAAATATTTTGTGTTTCACAGATTGGAAGCAGGTCCGTTTTTCAACAATACAGTTAAGTTTGGCTTTACAGAAATGCTAGTTTACAGCAACGTGCCGATTAATTTTGCTTTGCTGAATCCGTTAAGCTTCATCACTTCTGCTGACTTGAATTCCGAAACACCAAATAAAAACTCGAACAACACAATCATTGGTTTGGATTTTCAATTGTATCCTGCGAGAAAAATTTCTGTTCAGGGAACATTACTGATTGACGATTTGAATTTTGAAACACTCGGAAGCGACAGCACGAAAGGAAACGATAATAAGTTCGGCTATCAGATGGGATTGATGTGGCAGGATGCTTTCACTCTGCCGAACTTAAGCTTTGCTTATGAATTTACACGGCTCGACCCTTTCGTTTATTCACACAAGAAAATTAACAACTCGGTTGCTCACTGGGATTTGCCGCTGGGTCATGGATTAAATCCGAATTCGGATGAGCACGCATTCAAGCTTGCATTCGATTTCGGAAGCAGAGTTAGCGCGGGAATAACTTTCAAGCTTCAGAGAAGCGGAGAAAATTATTCCGACAGCTTGGGGAACTTTAAGAATGTCGGCTCGAACATTTTAATCGGAAGCGGTGACTTCGTAACGCAAAATGTTTTTCTTAACGGGCTTCGCGTTGACAGAACAATTATCATTGCCGAGCTTGTGTTGCAGCCAATCAAACAATATTATTTATTTCTGAAATACCAATACCGAAACCAAAACTATGTTGCAAGCTCAAAGAAAGTTTCGGACAGCATTTTATTCGGCGGATTGAGAATTGATTACTGAGAATTGAACGTAAAGGATAAAATAAAAAAACTCGCTCAGAAACATTCTGAAGAAATTATTTCTCTGAGAAGAAAGATACATCAGTATCCCGAACTTGCGTTCAACGAATTCAAAACTTCTAAATTAATTTATTCAAAGCTGAAACCATTGAAGCTTTCAATGCTTCAGAAGATTTCCAAAACAGGTGTTGTTGGGTTAATCAACAACAAAGGAAAATGTGTCGGCTTGCGTGCAGATTTGGATGCTTTGCCAATCACAGAACAAACCGGGTTACCTTTTGCTTCAAAGAATACCGGAGTCATGCATGCCTGCGGACATGATGCTCACAGTTCAATGCTTTACGGTGCTGCATTAATCCTTAACGAAATCAAAAATGAATTAAACGGCTGTGTGAAATTAATTTTCCAGCCGGCGGAAGAAAAAAATCCCGGCGGTGCATCAATCATGATTAAGGATGGGGTTCTGCAAAATCCGAAAGTCGAAGCAATCTTTGGGCAGCATATAATTGTAAATAAATCTGCCGGAAGCTTGGGATTTTATCCCGGTGTAATGATGGCTTCGCAGGATGAGCTTTACATCACAATCTACGGTAAAACCGGACACGCTGCAAAACCGCACATGACAATCGACCCGATAGTTGTTGCTTCACAGGTAATTCTCGGATTGCAGACAATAGTTTCCCGCAACACAAGTCCGTATGACCCGATTGTAATTACGATTGGAAAAATTGAAGGCGGAACTGCAACGAATATTATTCCAACAGAAGTCAAACTCTCGGGAACAATCAGAACGCTGAATGAATCGCTCAGAAAAAAATCATTGAAGCGGATTGAAGAAGTAGTAAAAGGAATTACATCTTCTGCAGGTGCAAAATATAAGTTTGAAATTTCTCCCGGCTACCCTGAGCTGATTAATGATAACAAGATGACTAAGTTCGCCGAAAAGTCTGCGGCAGAATTTACCGGAAAGAAAAATGTTTTCAAAGCAGAAAAACTGATGGGAGCTGAGGACTTTGCGTACTACTTAAAAAAAATTCCCGGAACATTTTACCGCATTGGAGTTGGCAGCACAACAGACATTCATACACCGACAATTAACATAGACGAAAAAACCCTGCATGCTGGTGCAGGGTTTATGGCTTATCTCGCATGGAAACACTTGGACAAGAACTAAGTCATTTTATTAAAACCATTTTCTTTGTTTCAATATAATTTCCTGCGATGAGCTTATAATAATAAACTCCGCTTGCAAATTTACTTCCATCCCAATCTACTTCATACGTGCCGGGTTGGAGTTGTTCATTTACAAGTGTTGCAACTTCACGACCGAGGATGTCATAGACTTTAAGCGAAGCGAAACTGTTAACTGCTAACTGAAAACTGATAACTGTGCTTGGGTTAAACGGGTTCGGGTAATTTTGCAAAAGAGAAAATTGATTCGGGATCTCATTTGAAATCGGTTGGATACCTACAAGCTCGCTAAGCGGTCTTCTGTAAACACCTGCACCTGTGCCGGCGAATATGTAATTATTTATTATGCACAAAGCATTTACATTAAGATTACCTAAACCCTCATTTCGTTGTTCCCAGCTTGTTCCGTTATATACATAAACACCATAATTTTGGGTTCCGGCAAAGATATAATTTCCGTTTACTGCTAATGAATAAACACTTCGATTATTCAAAGAAGTTTGAGTCCAGCTTGTACCGTTATTTGTAGATATATATACGCCATTACTTGGATTACTAGTTCCAGCGTAGATAGTATTTCCGTTTATCGCTAATGAACGAACACTTGGATTGTTTAAAGAAGTTTGAGTCCAGCTTGTGCCGTTATCTGTAGATAGATATACGCCATAATTTATAGTTCCGGCAAAGATAGTATCTCCCTTTACTGCTAATGAAGGAACTTCTCGATAATTTAAAGAAGTTTGAGTCCAGTTTGTGCCGTTATTGGTGGATAAAAATACACCCATAGGAGTAGAAGCTCCGGCAAAGATATTACTTCCGTTTATCGCTAATGAACGAACTTGATTAATTAAAGTTTGAGTCCAGTTTATGCCGTTATTTGTAGATACATATACACCATGGTTAGGTGCTAAAAATTTTCCGGCAAAGACATTATTCCCGTTTACCGCTAATGCTTGAACATCTACATTATTTAAAGGAGTTTGGTTCCAGTTTGTGCCGTTATTTGTGGATAAATATACACCTTGTCCGCCAGTTCCGGCAAAGATATTATTTCCGCTATATGCAAGTGACCCCACACCCACATTCCCCATACCATTTGTCACCGGCACCCATTGGGCATAACAAATACCAAAAGGCAAAGAACAAAGAACAAATGATAAGAAAATCAGTTTTATTGTTTTCATTTTGTTTTCTCTTTTAGTTTTTTTTACATTTCACGTTTTACATTTCACGTTTTACATTTCACTTTCTACGGCGCATACTTCACAGCCGGGTCGCTTGTTGCTCCGTTGCCTGCCGCACCGACTGCATAAACTCTGAACCAATACTTTGTTCCGCTTACGAGTCCGCTGATTGTGATTTTAGTTTTTGTTGAAGTAGCTTTGAATGCAAACGAAGAAAGATTGCCGATGTCAGTTGTCATTTCAACGTTATAAGATTTTGCAGCATCAACTTTCTTCCATGATAAATCAATTGCACCTGAATTATCATTCTCCCCTGCTTTAAGATTTAGAACCTGCTCAGGAATTTGAGGAGGACTTGCAGGATTGCGAACGTCCATTGCCGCACTTTGAATTTTTGCAACGTCACCGTCGCTTTCGTTTTCAACATCATTTGCAAGCTGAGTCATCTCTTTATCGAAATCCGCTTCGGCACTTTGAACTTCCGTCAGCTTTTGCTGTGAAAGCTGCAACGCACCATTATATTCCGTCCACTTTGTCTGAAGCGTTGTTTTTGAACCGGACATTGCCCCGACTTCCGGACCAAGTGCCGGGAAATTCGGATTTACGTTCATCGCAGTTTCAACATCCGTTCCGAACTGGATTTTGTTCGGGATGCTCCTGCTTTGTAATGCGAGTTTAATTTTACCCATTTTTTGATTCTCCTTTTAATTTTTTAAGATTTTTGATGTTTTTCTAATGAAGATTAAACTTATTTTTTCAAATATGAGTTCATATTCAACGGGAATGAGTTCATTTTCGTTGAGTATGAGTACATATCTGCCGGGAATGAGTTCATATTTATCAAGAATGACATCATATTCGATGAGAATGACTTCATTTTCTTATAGAATAAGTTCATATCGCTGGAGAATAAGCTCATTTTTAAACAGAATGAATTAATGTTTGCTGAAAATGACATCATTTTTTTGTTTTATGAATTAACTTCCACAAAGATAAGTTTACAAATCCCCGTTTTGCAAAGACACTTTTTCGGGAATGTTACGGTTTTTTTGTGAGGCTCATTTAAAAAAATCTTTATTGCGGAGAGAAATATTTTGTTTGAATCGATTTTTAATGTTTAATCTTTACTTGTGAGTGTTTATTTTGTTACGGAGATAAAAGGAGGAACAGGATGAAAAAAAATAATCTCATCACATTGCTTTCAACATTCACGAAGAACGAAATGAAACGCTTCGGGAAATTTGTTGCGTCGCCGTATTTTCATTCGGGAAGAAACCTCACGCCGCTTTATTCGATTCTGAAAAAACATCATCCGGAGTTTTCCGATGAGAAGATTTCCGAAGAGAAAATATTCTGCACGTTACATCCAAAAGAAAAATTTGATAAGAAGAAATCGTCACAGCTAATGAGGGTTTTATTTTCCGAGATGACAAAGCTTGCGAAGAAGTTTTTGGCGTACGAACAATACGAATCAGGAGAATTAGATTATGAATTCAATGCCAGCATGGCAAGAGCTTTCGCAGGCAAAAACCTTGCGAAAAATGCGATTCAGTCCATCTTGAAGAATTCAGACGCCATGGACGCTCACGACTTTCCGGAAGTTTACCATGAACGAATCAGTACTAACAGTTGGCTGACACACTTATCGGTGATGACAGAAAAGCCAAAAGATGCTTTTAATAAGTATGAAAAGAATAATATTCTGTATACATATGCATACATGATTAGCAGTCTTACGCAGTTTTTGAATAATAATTCCGCTTACACGAATAATGATTTTTCTTTCAAGGGGTTCAAGCTGACGAAATCATTTGTTGAGGGATTTGACCCGCAGCTATTTGATAAGGATTGTGCGGATGATGGGTTTGAGACAAAGAACATTACGCTGTTTAACTACTATATCATTAAGTCGCGTCTTGATGAGAACGACAAAGAAAGCTTACTGAAGGCGGCTGAAGTTTGCTATAGATTTTTTGGCAACGTTTCACGGGCTGTACAAATGAGCACCTTCATAGAATTATCCAACGGTTTCTACGTAAAGAAGCATCTTGACAGAATCTACACGGTTAAGGCGAACGAGCTCGTTGACTTTGCCTGGAGCAATGGACTATTGACCACCCGGAAAGACGGATATCTGGATGTAAGAGCGTACGAACAGGTATTAAGAATCAAAACATACTTGTTGAATGCTCAGGAGCTGAGACAGTTTATAGATACTTACCTTGAAAAGGTATCACCCGAATATAGAAATGATTTGAGAAATTTTTCGATGGCGCATGTTTACTTTAAGGAAAAGTTATTCGATAAGTGCCTTGAATTTACGTCGAGAAGCGATTCCCTCTCGATTGGCACTAAGATTGCGAAGTACGAACTCAAGATATGCTCATTCTATGAGCAGAAATTTTATGAGGAAGCGTTGTATGCGGCAGATTCATTCGAGCACTACATAAGGGAGCATAAAGAAATAGGTCCGATAATGTGGGAAAGCAGCATGGAATTTATAAGAGGATTCAGGAATTTAATGCAGCTTGAATTAGGGAACAAAGATATTATACCCGATAAGATTCGCGACACGAATAAGTATACTATCTTTGGCGATTGGCTCATCGAAAAAGTAAACGAAATGCAGAAATAAAAAAGCGGGCTATTAACCCGCTTTGAAATTAACTATTCAACTCCGTGCTTCACTTTATCAAAACCATCTTCTTCGTCTCTCTAAACCCTGAACTTGTTTCAGGGTCTGCTTCTAAAGTATAATAATAAACTCCGCTCGGAAAATTACTTGCATCCCAATCAACTTCATAAGTACCGGGTTTGAGTTGTTCGTTTACAAGCGATGCAACTTCTCTGCCGAGAACATCAAACACTTTTAATGTTGTTAATCTTGAATCTTTAATCTTGAATCTGATAATAGTGTTCGGGTTAAACGGATTCGGATAGTTTTGCGAAAGAGAAAACCTTTCTGGTACTTCATTAGATACCGGTCCTATGCCGATTGTCGAAGAATATCTGAATGTAATAAAATCAGTGTTGTTAGTGTTATCGCTTC
>Ga0247727_10000210_pt1 | contig 136861 bp, 112 predicted proteins | sample WisWelCaveWW1625_FD_202498 | JGI IMG/M metagenome (GOLD analysis project Ga0247727, IMG submission 202498) | Biofilm microbial communities from Wishing Well Cave, Virginia, United States - WW16-25 | ecosystem: Environmental > Aquatic > Deep subsurface > Groundwater > Cave microbial mat... | reverse complement strand
CAAATATTTATCAACTTCTTAACTCCCTTAAAAATGTTTCCCCAAATCCCTAACTTTTTTCTCCCAACCCCTTCCATGACAAAAACTTCCACCTTTTCGGTAACACTTTTATATGACTTGACAGGGGGCAGGGGCCAAAATATTTTTAACAAGAGGGTTACCGGTAATTGGTGAATTGCAGAGGGATTTCAAAGGGGTGGGCCTGAAAATAAGCCATGACGGCCTGAAGCTCGTCTTTACTCTTGGAGGACACTCTTACCTGGTCTCCCTGGATGGCTGCCTGAACTTTAAGGGCCGTCTGTTTGATCTGTTTGACAAGATCCTTTGCCTTTTCCTGCGGGATACCTTGAACAAGGTCAATTTCCTGACGGAGGGTACCCTCAAAGGCTTTCTCGGGGGTCCCAAATTGCAAAGCTTTTAAAGGGACTTTTCTCGAAGCCATTCGGCCTTTTAATATGTCTTCGAGGTTTTTGAGTTTAAGCTCATCGTCGGCAATCACAAGAATTTTCTTATCTGTCTTCAAAAATTCGATGGAGCTTTTACTCCCCTTAAAGTCAAATCGGGTTTGAAGTTCTTTAAGCGCCTGATTTATAGCGTTATCGACTTCCTGTAAATTAACCTGGGAAACAATATCAAAGGAAAAAAGTTGCGGCATGAAAACTACACGAGCTGCTGAAAACCTTTGGGGAGAATTTCCTGGATAAAAACCCGTATCTTTTCACGGTCTTCAGGCTTCATTTCCTGAAACTCAATACCGGTATCATATTTCAGTTGCTGGCCCGCCGGGTCACGCCGGGGAATAATCCAAACGACTTTCCCTGCGCATTCAATCCGGGGTTGCTTTTTGTCCCATTCAAGACGCAGGTGGCAACGGCTGAAGCGCTCTAAAGGGCGATCCTGCATCACACAAACACCCCCTTCTCCCAGGTTTTCGGTGACTGCCACAATCGGAGACATATTAGGTTCCGGAGGTTCAATGGAGATTTCACACTGAAGGTTCAATCTTGGGAATTTTCTTTTATTAAATCCATCCCACATAAATCCCTCTATTGAAGAGTGCGGATGAAAGCATCCTGAAAGGGTTTTGCAATTTCCTTTTTCTGAAACTGAGCTAACATTTCCTGAGCTTCACGGTACGTTTTGAATCTCCCGACAAAAACCGTGTGATAGACCTTACCGGTAGTGCGCGTGGATTGTTTGACTAACCCCGAAAAACCTTCCTGGTTTAATCGTCTCAAAAGCCCAGCGGCATCCGCCTGGGTTGCATAGGTAACTACCTGAATCACAAACCCTCCTTGCGTTCCTGCCGCAGAAGACGGTTCAGAAGGTGTCAGGGCATTCGCATTTTGACTAGACACAGTTCCCGTAGATGCCGTTGGCGCCGAAAGCGCGGGGGGAGCCTCCTGCAATCGTGCTGCAGCCGCTGAAACAGGCACAGAAGATTCCGAAACGTTTCTTGCCTGCGTCGCAGTGCGAGGGCGTGAAGTCTTCATTGCAATTTCACGCTGGACATTCAAATGATGGATACCACCGAGTAAAATGGAAAGGAATACAATTGCGCCCACCCAATACCGGTTTTGCCCCTTTTTTAAAAAAGCAAAAATAGCCTGCAAACAAGCTCCCGCAAATTTTAACCCCAAAACAACAACACTTCCCAGGCCCTTTGCAATCAAAGCTCCCAGATTCTGAAAAAATTTCAAGAAGGCCGCAAAGAAAGCATCCTTGGGACGCGCAGCAGCAGGCCGTGAGGCGGGTTTAGAAAAAACCGGAGGCCTTGAATAAATCTTCACCTGGGAAGTCGTCAGGTCAGATTTTACGTCAACAAAACTTTTTTTAATTTCTTTTTCTTGCGGTTCAAATTCAACTCTCGAATTTTTCTGAGTAAAACCCGGTTGGGGGGTCAGAATGGCCGGGGAAAACAAGTCGTCGGCCTTTTCTTCAACTTTCTCAATCGTGGCCAACGAAGCTGAATTTCTTAGCGGCATTGATGAAATGCCAGCATCCTCTTTATCGGAAAGGCGAAAGCGTCCGTAGAGTTTTTCCTGTATTTCTTTTTCGGTTAATGTGCGAAGCTGCTCAGTTTTTTTACGGTAATTCAATAATCCCATTTTAACGATCCCTTATTTGACTTTACTTGGAATACCGCCCCGAAGGGAAAATGAAAACTTAAACAATTCGGTCGGACCCAAAGTCACTTTGGCCCGCTGAACAAATCCCTTTTTTTTGCAGATTTCAATGGCCCGCTTCATGGCTGAGGTGGTTTTAAAAATCACTTCATCATATCCGACTTCCGCACAAAATTCCAAAGCCCGGTCAATTAATTTCAAGCCGATTTGTTGACTCCGGTAAGGCAGTGCGACAAACAACCGCCTGAGCAAAGCCACACGGTCCTCTTCTTTTTTGATCGCAACCGTTCCAATGACCTTGTCACGGTCACACGCAACGAAAAAAGCTTCCCCTAATCCTCCATACGCATGGTGGATATTTTCTATATCATCGGTTGGGTAAGCGGCTCTAGAATCATGAAACTCCCCATTCATGATTTCAGTGACAAGATTTTTTACCGGAGTTTCATCCCCGGGGCTAAATCGGCGAATCGTTATCATTTTTCAGTCTTAAGATGCAGACTAACTCTTTCCTTTAGCGCCCTTTTGAGCGGTTGGAGGCACGGCAGCCGGTGCAACACCCGGTTTTCCGGCTAGCGGCTTTGCAGCAGCTTCGCCTGCCTGAGCGGCTTCTACCTTAGGTTCTTTAACTTTTTTGACTTTAATCTTCACGGATTTAACTTTTGGAAGGTTATAAATCGAGGCCTCACCCTGCCATCTGCCTTCTTCCTGCAGCTTCTTGATGCGCTCCAATCGTTTGAGCACATTCCGATGGCGAACACCGACACTATCAACGCGCAGAGATGAATGTTGAGACATATTCTAACGAACTTCCTTTCTTAATATGGAATGCGGCACGACTAAAACTGACCACTCCCCTGACAGTAGAGGCCGTATTATACTCATCTGGGTAAATTTTGCTAGCTGAAAGTAACAAAAAAATAGCCAAAAACAAGGTCCTTACGCCTGACTTGCCGTATAGGCTGCGCTTTTCTTCTCTACGTACCAAGACTGGATCAAATCCTGACCCGAAATCTCTAGATAACGGTCCGACGGGACTGGCTCATCGGCGACTATGACCACATTGCCTGAAGCAAAACCAATGGCCGTCTTAATTAAAGTAACGGCGAGCAGTTTACGGATTCTCTCTCCTCCGGCTTTGGAGAGGTCATCCGTCAGCGCTAATTGAATCCTCTCCGCTGGTTTTAGTTTCAGTTTGCCTAAAACGCGGTCCACGGTTTCATTAACCGAGCCCTGGATGACAAAAAATCTTCCCGCAAATCTTTCTTCGAGATATAAAAGTTCAGGCGGTGCAAATCCCTTCTTACCCAACGAGACCGCAATCGCGGTTCTATGCTGAGGGGTCAATATTCGCTCGAAATCGTCAGCGGAATAGTAGGACTTCCATTTAAAAACGGTCAATCCCCTTTGATTCAAAGGCCTTGCGACAAAACCATTGAATGTTGTTTGACGCATTAAATGACGGCGGAATCTTGCAACGGCCCGATTCAATAATTGTTCTCTCTCAAAATCATCTTTGGCCCCAAGAGCCTCGGCCATCCGTATTTCTGACCGCGGTTGCGAACCGGGTCTCTTTCCCAACTCCAAAATAGCCTGCCCCAATTCCTCATCGAGGATATCCTGAATTGCTTCTGGAAGCGTTTTAATCTGCGTTTGTATTTTATCAAGCCTCGTTTTGAGATTAATTGGTTTTTTTTGAATCACATCCTTTTTTAAATTTTCAATCTCTTGCCGTATTTGACCAAGGGAGACTGTAAAATTTTGCGGGTGGCTCGGTGATACTTCGGGTTGTGTTTCCAATTGGGACATTTCTGTCGAAGCAGGTTCTTCCGCTGGAGGCTTCAATTCAATATCAGGACTGGTTTCGGCAGGTTGATCGGTATCAGCGGATCCAGACTGAACGGTTTCTTCTTTGCGGTCTTCCGCGGGCGCTTTCATCTCCTCTTCTAAATTGATACTTTCCTTAGTTTTCGCCTTTGCCCCGTCTTTGCGCATTTTTTGCGTATCCGCTAAAGATTTTTCCACAACCCCCATCCGTTTATGGGTCATTTGCCGCTCAATTTCTGTGAGGATTTTTTTTATAGGATGATTATCCTGCATCTGGGCAAGGCCTTTGCCAAAAGGTCGTAAAATATCCCTGAGTTCTGTTTCATATTCCGCTAATTTCTTGGGCGCATTAGATGACGAAGCCGGGAGCGAAGAGACTTTCTGCAGAAGCCACCTTAATTGGATCCGGCTCATCAGATTCGATGTCGGACTGCCGGCCTGACTCAATCCCGGAAAACCGCTGACCTCCCTGAATTCCCGCGATAATGATTCCGCATTTCCCCAATCCTTTTCAGTCAAAGCTTCCTGCTTATCTGCGATATCTCCAAGTTTTTTCCAAATCTCGATAGTACGGTTAATTCTTTCTCTCCTGTCTTCGTAATTCTCTCGAATCCGCTTTATTGTCATTTCCTTCATTCTGCCAAATTGATGATACAAATCCTGAATCACAGTTCCTCGAAAAACAGGATTTTTTTGAAGCTCTTTCACCAGACGTTCTTCTTCTTTTTTAAAGGATTGGTATTCGACCGTCGATTCAAATTCAACGCTTTCTTCTTTCACAATATCTATCTGCTGCATAGCCAAGACGCTTGGAGTAATACGCATTTGAGGCGTTTTACGGTTGAATTGATCCTTAGTTGTTTTCAAAATCGCGTACAAGTCTTGAATTTTTCTTCCTGATTCAGCCAAGGTATTAAGGTCCTGTAAATTTTTTCCTTGAAGCGCCTCCAGCGGGATGCCGGCATCTGACGCTTTTTCTTTTGCAATCCCTAATTCCTGACTTCTAACATTTTCTAAACCTTCTATCTCCTCTTCTTCGCGGGATCGATTGATTTCTTCCTCTGATTCACGGACGCGCTGCTGCCGCTCATCCAGCATTTGACGCCGCTCAGTTAACGCTTCCCTCATTTCCTGCACTTGCGCTTCGCTCTGTTCGACTTCGCGGAGGAGATTGTTGACTTCACGTCCTCTTTGCTGGAGATCCTCCCAAAAATTATCCGCATATTGACGGCGGCGCTCTAATTCCTGCTTTGTTTGTTCGATTTCCGATTCGCTCTTTTCCATTTCCTGATTCTTCTGATTGACGACCTCAGTTTCCCGTGCAATCTGCTCACGCCGTTGATTCAATTGCTCTTCAGCTGCCTGACGCCGATCCTCCAAGGCCTTGGTCTCAGCATCTGGCTCAACGGGCTTTGAAACCTCTGCCTCAAGCCCTTCCACTTCCCGGAGAAGCTGAGTCACTGCGGCTGTTTCCGTTTCACGCCGTTGATTCAATTGTTCTTCAGCCGTTTGACGGCGTCTTTCCAAATCTTTCTGTGCTGTATTCCGTTCAGGAGGTTCTGTAACCTGAGCCTCCAGGCCTTCGACTTCCAGACGAAATTGGGACATTGCACTCGATTCTTGCTCACGGAGCTGGTCCAATTTCCCTTGCGCAACCTGACGGCGTTTCTCCAGTTCCTTTTTTTCAACATTTGGCTCTGCGGGTTTTGTAACTTGCGCTTCTAGGTCTTCGACTTCTTGGCGAAATTGAGATATTGCAGCTGTTTCCTGCTCTCGCCGTTGATTCAATTGCTCTTCAGCAGCTAGACGGCGATTCTCCAAAGCCTTTGTTTCAGCACTTGGTTCAACAGGCTTTGCTAACTGCAGCTCAAGTGTTTTCACTTTTTGAGAAAGCAAAGCTACCTTTTGTTCTTCTTCCTGACGGCGCCTCTGAAGCTCGGTGAGCGCGGCTTGCTCACGCTTCTCTAATAATCTTCTTTGCTGGCTCGGTTCAGCAGGTTCATCCAACCGGGCTTCCAAAGCTTTGACTTTTTTATCAAGTTGTGGACGGCCTTGCTCAACCGCTTCTTGAATTTCCTCATTCATTTCCCCCAAAGCTTGATCGACGAGAGGTTCGAGCTGTGTTGCTAAATCATTTTGAATCACAATGTACATTTTTTTTAATTCGTCGGAATTGATAACTTCACGAATAGGCTTAAAGTCCTGATCAATCACGCCTTCTAAATTTTCAGTTAAGGTTTTAATTTCACTCGGTTTTGCATTTTTCATTTGTTCAAGGATAGGCCTGGCTTGATCAAGAATTCGCTGTACAGCTTGACGTCCAAGGGACCGGACGCTTGCTTCCAAGAATTTTTTTTCAATTCCCAGGTTTTGCGTGACCGCTTTCCCCGCCGCCTCTCCCCCACGAATGGCCGCACCAGGCACCCCAGAGACGACAAAACTTGAAGCTATCTGAACGGGAGTTTCTTTAGGGAGACTTTCTAAAAGGGGTGGAGCCTCTTGAAGGAGCTCTTCCGAAACTGCGTGAGAAGGAACTTCCTCTATTGGAGGAGGAAGGCTTGACGGAACCCCTTTTGAAGAGACGTTTCTTGCGGCCGGGGTCGAAATAGGCTCTTCTATTTCAAGAAAGTCTTCACCCTCTTGAACTAAAGTAAAATCAGAGGCCAAATCATCCAAATGAGGTGGGACCTTCTGACGCGCGGGTTGACCCAAATTCACGCCAAGCGCATAGGGCTCTCCTCCTGCTTCAGAATCATAAAGTTCGTCCCAATCCAGGTCGGATACCTGCGATTCAGTTTCTAATTCTTTGGGCCGAATTCCCGCGAGGATTTCAACCGGCTGAGTCTCGATTCTTAAATTGTACCTATGCCAGCCATTTTGGACCGGTGGTTTTGGAGCCACCCCAATCCTGACAAAAGAAGGCAATCGACGCCCAAATATCTGATGCAGGCTTGCCTTGTTTTCGTCCTGCTGAGCTTTTCTTAAAATTTCCTCCAGGCGGTTAAGCTCCCGAGAAGATTTAAGTTGATAATCCAGCTGAGCAATCCGGCCGTCCCCATTGGACTGAACCTGCGTAACGGAAAGGATGAAATATTTTCGCCCTTCCGGCGTTTTAACACTCAACGTGTAAACCCTTTTGGCGGCGGCCTTCCGATCCCTTAACTTCAGCGTTTTCTTACCCTCCTTATCAACTGGCCTTTTGCAGGTTTTTCCACCCTTAAGGGGCAACCATTTTTTAAGCTTTCTAGGGAAATCAAGCCCTCCGAAAGGGGTGCTGAATTTCCCTTCGATCCCTGCGCAAAGGCGATTGAAACAAAATTACTTAACCTATTGTGATTAAAGAGGTTAATTTCATAAAAACCTGCAAAAGGCCAGTTATCAATCCAGTGCGCCCGCCTGTAGATGAAGGAGGATAAACTTAATCCTTCGTTGATGAGATTCTCTTTGATGTTTTGGGTGAGCTTGGGGAAAGCAAATATTTTCTCATCAAGAGGGTCTGCTTCACCTGTCATGACGCCCCCAAGCTGGAATTGGCCATCGAAAAAATCCGCCATGCTTTCCAAGACATCTTGTCTAAATTGCTTTCTTAAACTGGCCCAAACTTCGGGATGGCCAAAGAACCCGCCTTTGCGATCAGAAAAGACTTGTTCGACCGCTGCGAAAAGACCTAACAGAGGTGACACGCCCTTTTTATTTCCGTAACTTGGAATTTGGTTATCCATTTCGGAAGAACTTCGGGCTAACATATAGGCCTCTTGAAACAGTTCGGCAAAGGCATGCGCCTGTCCGGCAGGATCCACAACTTTTCTTTGAAACTTTTCCACCGCCGGCAAAAAGTGCCCCACGAAGGTATCCTGAATCCGCAGCGGTACAGGAACACCTGCCGGTGTGCGCGTCATCCGGAACGTCCTCTCGGGTTTAAACCGAAACTTCTCAACACCGATTTGCTCCGTGCTAAGCACCATCCCATAAAGCATCAAAAACCCAATGATTTCATGCGGCCTCCATTTCCCGGAATGTCCCTGGTTTAATATCCGGTAAATATTCCCAAATTGTTCAGGGGCGCCATAATCACGGCTCAGGAGGGGCTCAAAGGGCCCCGCAGCCTCACTGCTTCGGACCTCCGACCGCAATGCACCAGCCCGAGAGGCAGGCTCGAAATCAAGCTTTCTTCCACGACGCACTGAAATTTCAAGATGAAGCCGGTCAAATTTAAAACGTACCCCTTTTTTCCGGGTGTTTACTTCCGAAGGCTTATCGCCGAGGGACCATACGGCCTCAAGATACGCTCTGTCTCTGTCACTAAAGCTCGGCCCTCGCAAAATTCCCCGGGAAGGACCTGTTGGATACCGCTCTCCCTGAAGCAAAGAATAAAAGATCCGGCCCAATGCTTTTTCAGTCGAAGAAAGGGAGCCGGACATTTTGCCCAGCACATTTTTTTGTATCCGGGGCCTTAATTTGCCTTCAAGCCCTCGAAGCTCTTTTCCCTGCGCCGCATAGATACTTGAAGAAAGCACGGCCCACATAAATGGAAGCTCGGCAAAGGGAAATTTTTTAAAATAAGTTGAAGGATTAAAATCTTCCAGACTTTCAGGTGCTAAGACAGCCTTTAAGTCAGTCTCCGTAGGAATACGTGAAGGTGTCCCTATCTGATAATGCGGATCATTCACCCGTCCGGAAAGTGCCGGCGCATAAGCCTTACTCAAAAGCTTGCCCAGCGGGGTTAGGCCGGAATGCATAGCCTGCGTATAACGCTTACTTTCCTTAGATTTATCCACAGGCTGCGTAAGACGCGGAGCGATCACGAGGTAAGAAATCCCCTTTGCCTGGAGTGCTTTTTCAATCCCCGGGGTGTGGAAACCGCCTGTCACAATCACGGAAACATTTTGACGGTCCTCCTGCATTTTCTTAAGGGCGTTGGAAATTAAAACTTCATCCCGTTTAAGGGCTAATTGATAAAAGGCTTCAAATCGAGGCAGATCGTTGTCTAAAAGGTTAAGAGATAATTCCCGGATATCCTGGTCAAAATGGTAAGTGGTAAGAAGCGGCGAGAGGAACCGGACAAAGGTCCCGGAGTTAAACTCACGGCGATGTTTCATGAAAAATTCGGCATCTTCTTTCGTGAGTGAAAAATCAAATAGTTTCTCGTAAACTTCAAGCAGCCGGAAAAGACGGGCAAGTTTTCTTTCCTTATCGCTTGTGACCATTTTCTCTTCCAAAGCTTCCTCAAGCCGGCGGATTTCGTCAAAAATCCCAACGTTAATCCTGTTCGATAAAGCGGCCCACTCGGCGTCCTCTCTTGTATTCTTTGGATCTCTCTGACTTTCTAGATCTGCCAGCTTCACAAAAGTCTCTATCTGCACAGAACGGTGGGCTACTTTCCATTGATCCGCTGTTTTTAAAAGATAACGGACATAGCCAGCAAGGTCCCATTCGTCCCAGCTTTCAAAAGAGGTCTTTGATCGGATGAGATTCCAAAGATCTTTCTTAAAAATATACCGGGCAAGGGGCTGCATCATTTTCCGAACCTCTGCCAAAATCTGCTGATCCCGCGCCTGAAGCGTTAGGGCATCAAGGAAAGCCTTCCGGTTCGCTTGATAAAGTTCCGCATCTTCCGCGCCAAACAAAACAAGATCCTTGCGCTTTGAAAGGGCTAGATACTCCGGGCCGCTGATAAAGGCTTCCCGTAAAAAATAATCGGCAACCCTTTTCCTTGTTGAGTCATCAGGAAATGCTGACAAAAGATGATGCGCCAGTTCTCCTGAGGCCCCTTCGATGCTCACAAGAGGCGCCTTATACTTGGAGACAAAAAAATCTATAATGCCCGCAATGTTGCGCTGAGCCTCTTCATTAACGTGAGCATCCTGGATATGAATAACGAGTCCTTTTTTTGATCCGTTGAAAACATGTTTGATGTCACCCAAGTCGTGGGAAAACGCAATAGTGGAAAAGCGTGGTTCAGCGATTGAAATTTGCTGCATTCCGCCACCGAGAGCCAGGGTATTCCAAGTAAACAGGGATGCGGTTATTAATGATAAAGCGCGGCGAATGAAACTGGGATTTTCATGCCTAAAATGGATCATAAGTGGCCGGAGTTAATGGCCTAAGGTAACATGAATCGGTGGCTTTCTCAAAGCCTAAACAAAGCAAATTGGAGAAAAATCAATGAAACCGTTCAGCGAGACGGAAGAAATTAAATCCTGCTAGAAGGAAGACGAAACTTTTAGCGCCTTATACTCCGGCGGATTGGGGGATGACGCGGATATAAGCGTCCAGGGGGACCATTTTTTGGGCTTTGAGTTCAACAAGCATCTTTTTGGCTGCGATTTGGTTTTCAAAGGCATCCACACAAACCACCAAATTTGAACCCGTGGGCATCACAAAACCTTTGAGTCCTTTTTTAAGGATTTCTTTGAGCAGAATCTCTGCCGCAGCTTTTTTCTTGCTCGTATAGGTCACAATCTGAATGGTATATTTGCCTTGCGGGATTCCCTTAATTTTTTCAGCCGGCTTTGCGAGAACCTGCGTGTTTGCCCCTGCCTTTTCCTTTGCCAGGGGCTTTGCTTTCTCTTTGGCGGCCTTTTTTACCGTCCCCACTTGAAGAGCGGCAGGAACCGATGAAACCGTGGGAAGCATCCCCTGACTTACAGCCGTCGCCACTTTTTTTGAATGGGCTGATCCCTTCGCGTCTGCCGACGCTTGACCGGGAAAGGCCTTTTCCATTAGCTTGCGACCCAACTCCTCGACCATGGTTTCACGCTTAAGGCGTTCCGCTTTAAGTTCTACCAACGCAAACCGTTTTCCCTTTTCAACACCAAAGGAAAATACCAGAACATAAATCATAATCAGGGCAATGGTTCCAACCAGGGCTTGGTCCAGACGGACGGAAAAACGAAAACGCTCCAGAAAGGCTAGCTTGGGAGCAGCTTGGGATGAGAGACTTGGAATGGGGATTTCAAACAAATCGCTTTGCATCAGGTTCTCCGGCAAATAATTTACGGCAATTTTCCGTGAGAACATAAGCACTATCTTTCACTTTTCGCTGAAAATTCTTATAATCCACTTCGGTGATGCCAAACCGGGGACCAAACCCGCTGTCCCACTCAAAGTTGTCAAGGCCCGACCAGTAAAGATACCCAAAAACCGGGACCCCCTGCGCTATCGCCTGTTGAACCGCGCCAAGGTGGTCCTGGATAAATTTGGAGCGTTCGGCGTCCTTTTCAGTGCAAATACCGTTCTCGGTAATCAGCACCGGCAGCTGGTAACGTTTAAGATCGCAAAGCACCGAGTACAGACCCTCAGGACAAATCTCCCACCCCATTGAATTCCGTGGTTTGATTTCAGCCAGGTGGTGCTCCTTGGAGCACGCCTCCCCTAAAGAAGCTAAATGGGACCGTCCCGAAAACCGGATAAATTCCCTTGTGTAATAATTGACCCCGATAAAATCTAAGGTTTCACGTCCCGGCAGCAATTCACAGAAAAAACCGGGGAAGAAAAGAAAGCCGGACACCGCAGCATCCAGAAACAGGGAATTAGAAAACCACTTTCTGAAATAAACCAACAATCGGTCCTCTAACCGCCCCGGCCGGCATGGCACAAGGTGGGTCATATGCTGCGCAATGGAAACCCAAACGGTCTTTTTCTGAGTCCTCTCATACTCATCATGAATGGTGCGGTAAGCTATCATATGAGCCTGGAGTAAATTGCGGAATACCGTTTTACAGTCCTTGACCGATTGGTGTCCCGGAGGCCACAGTCCCGTGTGATAGCCGTGGAAAAGATAGACCAAAGGCTCATTGATCGTAATCCAGAACCGGACGTAATACCCAAGCGCCCTGACAACACGCTTAACATACCGTTCAAAATAAAATACCGCGTCTTCTCGAAGCCAGCCGCCTTTAGCGGCAAACCATTGGGGATTGGTAAAGTGATGCAGCGTCACAACGGGCTCAATCTGGCGCGCCCGAAGCTCCCTTAAAACATCCTCATAATGATGAAACGCTTCATCATTCCAGACATTCTCCTCGGGCTCAAAGCGGCTCCACTCAAGGGACAGGCGGTGAGCGGTGTGGCCAAGGTTCGCAAAGAGGTCAAAATCGTCCCGAAAACGGCGGTAGTGATCGCAGGCAAAACCCGAAGGGGTTTTGACTCTACCCTTTTTTTCCCAAGCCCACCAATCGTTTGCGGTATTGTTTCCTTCGACTTGATGTGAGGAGGTGGCACTTCCCCAAAGGAGAGGCAGTTTTACGGGAGAAGGCATTCAGCGGGCAAATTTAATCCGTTTGGGAGGCCACCAGATAAAAAAAGCTTTGCCCACAACATTTTTCTTGGGCACAAATCCCCAATTCCTGCTGTCTGAAGACTGCGCGGAATTATCGCCAAGCACAAAGAAACTATCCGCAGGCACCAGGATCACTTCCGCTCTTTTCCCGTAGTCCCAGTCGTCGCGATTATAGTAATAATGCGCTGAAAAGGGGGCATCATCCAAAATGCTTCCATTTAAAAGGATCTTTCCGTCCCGGATTTCAATTTTATCTCCCGATTCCCCCACCAAACGTTTGACAAAATCCTTCTTTTTGTCTTTCGGGTATTTAAAAACCAGGATGTCGCCGCGCTTCGGAGGATTAAACCGATAGGATATTTTGTCCACAAAAATGCGGTCCCCTTCCATGAATGTGGGCCTCATGGATCCGGTAGGGATTTTATAAGGACCGAGGATGAACGTACGGATCAAAACCGCCAGAATCGCCGCAATGAGAAAAGGTTCGCCCCAATTTTTCCATTTCTCTTTGAGCCATTCGCTCCGCTGGGTTCGAAAAAACTGCCACTCTTCAGCAATTTTCCGGCGGTAAAGAATCGCTACGGCTAAAACAACTAGGGGTATCCAAATCGGCATATCAGAAATTCCTCATTTAATCATCCAAACGCAAGATTGAGATAAACGCTTCCTGGGGTAAATCAACGGTTCCGATTCTTTTCATGCGCTTTTTTCCTTCTTTTTGTTTTTCCCAGAGCTTGCGTTTCCGCGTAATGTCCCCTCCGTAGCACTTTTCCGTGACATTTTTCTTTATCGCACTAATGGAATCGCGGGCAATAATTTTCGAGCCAACGGCCGCTTGAATCACAACTTCGAAAAGCTGGCGTGGTATCACTTCTTTAAGTTTCTCCACCAACGCCTTGCCGCGATGGTACGCCTTTTCCCGGAAAACAATGCTGGATAACGCATCCACGGGCTGGGTGTTAATCATAATATCAAGCTTTACAAGCTCTGAGGGTTGGTGCCCGATAAAATCATAATTCAAGGACCCGTATCCGGATGTCAGGGACTTAATCTTATCATAAAAATCCATCAAAACTTCCGCAAAAGGTATTTCATAGGTCAGCATGACGCGCGTTGGATCCAGGTATTCGGTGCTTTTATAAATGCCCCGCCGGTCCTGGCAAAGCTGCATAATCGGTCCCAAATTAGTGGCCGGGATCAGCAAATGCGCCCGGATGTACGGCTCTTCAACCCGTTCAATCTCCTGCGCGGACGGAAGCTTGGTTGGATTATCAAGCTCGATCACCTCTCCTTTTTTGTTCACGACACGGTAGACAACGTTGGGTGCCGTAATTAAAAGGTCAAGGTCAAATTCCCGCTCCAGACGCTCCTTGGCAATATCCATATGCAGGAGCCCCAAAAATCCGCAGCGGAACCCGTATCCAAGCGAAGCCGATGACTCAGTCTCGTAGGTAAAAGAACCGTCATTCAGCCTGAGCTTACCAAGAGCATCGCGCAAAAGGGTAAAATCTTTAGCGTTAATTGGGTAAAGTCCGCAGAAGACCATGGGCTTGACTTCCTGGTAACCTGGAAGCGCCTCTGAAGCCGGTTGTTCTGCAAGGGTCACCGTGTCCCCAATTTTAACGTCCGAAATATCTTTAATCGAGGCTGCAATATAACCGACTTCGCCTACGCTCAAGGATTGGATCGGCTCCGGCCGCGGATTGAAAATCCCCAATTCCTCCACCTGATGCCGGCCGCCGGTTTGCATCATTAAAAAAGCATTATCCTTGTGAATTGCGCCGTCAAAGATCCGGACATACGTAATGATGCCCTGATAAATGTTGTACTTGGAATCAAAAATCAATGCCTTCAAAGGGCCTTCGAGATTTCCGGTCGGAGCAGGAATCCGGTCAATAATGGCACTCAAAATGGCCTCCGTTCCCTCGCCTGTTTTCGCACTCGTCAAAAGAATTTCATTTTCAGCTGCCCCCAGAAAATTCATGAGCTCCTGCTTCACCCGGTCGGGATAAGCCGTGGGTAAATCGATTTTAGTAATCACTGGAATAATGGTGAGATTCCGTTCCATCGCCAGGTACAGATTAGTCACGGTCTGAGCCTGAATGCCCTGGCTTGCATCCACCAAAAGCAAAACCCCTTCGCAGGCTGAAAGGCTTTTTGAAACTTCATAAGTAAAATCAATATGCCCCGGCGTATCAATCAAGTTAAGGATGTAATCTTTATAATGAAGCCTGACCGCCGTCGCTTTGATCGTGATTCCGCGCTCGCGCTCCAGGTCCATATCATCGAGAATCTGCTCGCGGAATTCCCGTTTGGAAATGGCACCCGTGTAAAGCAGGAGGCGGTCGGCAAGGGTGGATTTGCCGTGATCAATATGAGCGATGATTGAGAAATTACGAATTTTTTGAGGGGCTATCATAAACTAGCGGCACATACGTAAAGCACGAACGGCCTGGCTGCGATCCTTCAGGCCAAAGATGGCAGTGCCGGCAACAAGGATATCTGCTCCCGCCTTTAAAGCCACGCCCGAAGTTTCTTGAGTGATGCCGCCATCCACAGAAATCAATCCTGCAAACTGAGGGCGAAGAACTTTAACCTTTTCCATCATGTCAGGCATAAAAGACTGTCCGCCAAAACCGGGTTCCACGGTCATCACAAGGACAAGGTCCAGAAGATCAAGATAAGGCAAAATCGACTCAAGCGGCGTTTTGGGGCGGAGGGATAATCCCACTTTAGCTCCCAGGCTTTTGATTTTATTCAAGGCTTCCTTCACTTCGCGCGCGGCTTCCACATGAATGGTCAGCCAATCTGAGCCTGCTTTTTTGTAATCCTCAAGATACCGGATGGGCTCTTCAATCATCAAATGAACATCCAGCGGGAGCGCGGTGGTTTTACGGATCCAGCGAATGACAGGAGGTCCAATCGTAAGGTTGGGCACAAAATGGCCGTCCATCACATCCACATGAATCACGTCGCAGCCGGCTTTTTCAACTTCCCGGATCTCTTCCGCCAGGCGGCTGAAATCAGCGGAAAGAATACTCGGGGCAATTAAAATCTTTTCAGCGCTAGAAACCATCAAGCTCAAAATCCTTTTGAATCCGGTTTTGTGTTTTCTCTAGGATCGGGCCGATCAAAGTCAGGTTCAGGTTCTTGGTTTTGAAAATCTTGCGCGCGACTTCGCGCACATCCGAAGCACTCACGGCCTCGATATTCTCGCGTATTTCCTCAAGCCTCGGCAACTTATTGGAATACATCACCTTCTCCCCGATCCAGAGGGCGTGATCCATCGTATCCTCAAGCCCCATAAAAAGCTGGCCCAAAAAATAATCCTTGGCACGGCGAAGTTCGCCTTCTTTGACTCCGTCGCGGCAGATTTTCGCAAGTTCTCTTAAAATGACTGAAATCGTGGTCGCCGCTTTTTTACTTTCAACCCCCGCCGAAATACTGATGCAACCGGCGTCTTCATAAAAACTCAAACCCGATTTTATTTCATACGCAAGGCCGCGCTTTTCCCGGACTTCTTCAAAAAGACGGCTTGACATATTGGCCCCCAAAATCACGTTTAACGCCCCGAGTTTATACCGGTCCGGGTTTTCACGCGAAAAGCCGTGCAGCGCAATCACAAAATGGGTTTGCTCTGTCTGTTTTTCCACAAAAAGCGTTCTAGGCTTGGCCTGACGCGAAACCGCCTCCGGAAAACGGGACAGGGGCCGGCGTGATTTGTAGGGAAAAAAGGCCTTTACCCGGTCTTCGACTTCCTGATGCTGGATCGGACCCGCAACGGTCACAAGGATATTTTTGGGATCATAATAACGGTTTTTGTAATCCACGATCTGGCTGCGCTTCAAGGCGGAAACAGAATCGACCGTGCCTGCCAAAGGGCGCCCCAACGGCTGAGCAGGCCACAAAATTTCGCTCATAAGTTCATGCACATAATGGGCCGGAAGATCGCGGTACATTTTAATTTCCTCTAAGATCACGGTTCTTTCTTTTTCGATTTCCACATCCGTAAGCGTGGCGTGATTGATCATATCCGACAACACATCAAGCGCCTTCGGGAAATGCTGGTTCAGCACCTTCGCAAAATAGCAGGTCACCTCTTCACTTGTGAAAGCATTCAGCATGCCGCCGACACCTTCAATTTCTTCTTTGATCTGGCGCGTCGTGCGCTTGCGGGTTCCTTTAAAAAGCATGTGCTCAAGGTAATGGGAAACCCCGGAAACCACTTTAGGTTCAAACCTTCCGCCGGCCCGCACCCAAATGGCAACCGCTGCGGAATTACGGTCATGCATGGGAATGGTGGCGATTCTCAGTCCGTGAGGCAATTGGCTAAATGAATAATTCATTTTTGACCTTTCGTTTTAATTTTTAAAATTCGAGCTTTATTCCGTGCTCTTTCTGTGACAATCGACATAATTCTGTAAAATGCGTTGGGCGGCCAATTGATCCCGTACCTCGCGGCGCTTTGCGCGGCTGACATCCGCTTCAAGGAGCACGCGCTCAACTTCCCGGCTGCTTAAGCGCTCATCCCAAAACTCCCACGGGCGGTCAATCTCAAGTTTCAACGCCTCAACCCATTCCATCACTTTTTTTGCGGCGGGGCCGATCTCGCCTTTAAGCGTTCGCGGAAGGCCTACAACCATTTTTGTCACGTGGTGCTCGTGAACGAGTTTAAGCAGTTCATGCGCCAATTGCTTTCGGCCTTGAAAGGAAATCGTTTTCAGCGGAGTGGCAATGCTTATCCGTTCATCACAGATAGCGGTTCCGATCCTCTTTTCTCCCAAATCAATCCCAAGCAGCACTCCCATTTTATCATCCTTTGATCGCGCGCGCCATTTTACGTACAAATGGAAGCACGCGCGACGGATTACCCTTTGCATGCTTGAGCTCTTCAATCAAAGCACTTCCAACGATCACGCCATCACTAAAGCGGCAAAGGTTGCGAGCCTGTTCAGGCCTGGAAACACCAAAACCCACCAAAAGGGGTTTCGCGGTTATTTTTCTTAACTCACCGAGCTGCTTTTCGACGTCGCTAGGCAAGGCTTTTCTGGCCCCCGTCACTCCTCTTAAGGAGACATAATAAATAAACCCTTGAGATTTATTTGCAATTTTTGCGGCTCTCGCAAGTGAGGTCGTAGGCGCGATCAGAAAAATTTGTGCGAAATTTTCCTTGCGGCATTTCCTTTGAAATCCGGATTCTTCATCCGGCGGTAAATCCGGGATGATCACGCCGTCAAACCCCGCCTGCTTGGCGCGTGTGACAAAACGCTCGCTTCCGAAATGAAACACCGGATTAAAATAAGTAAAAAAGACAATCGGAATCCGGACCCCTTTTTTTCGCAGGCGGCGAGTCATCTGAAAGGCATCTTCCATTTTAACGCCCCTTTTAAGGGCGTATTCGGAAGAGGCCTGAATGGTGGGCCCGTCGGCCAGAGGATCCGAAAAAGGAAACCCAAGCTCAACGATATCAACGCCTGCTCCCTCAAATTTTTCAATGAGGTTTTCAGTCACTTTAAGGCTGGGATAGCCGAGCGTTAAAAAAGCACAGAAAAGCTTCGTATGCTTACGTTTTGCATTTTCTGTCACTGCCAAAAGCCTATTTTTCATAAAACTACGCACTTTGTCATCATCCTTCCCACGCCGTTCTGTGCTGCGAAGGACTACGGCCTATGTACGTTCCCCTCCCTATATTTTTTCACGGCATCGATATCTTTATCTCCGCGACCCGATAAGCAGATGACAACCGTTTCGCTTTTTTTTGTTCGCGGCATCAAGCGAGGCAGGTAACCCAGCGCATGCGAAGGTTCCAGCGCGGGCATAATGCCTTCCAATTCCGTCAGGAGTTTAAAACCTGCCAGGGCCTGGCGGTCACCCACGGTTGCATATTTCACGCGCCCTTGCTCTTTAAGGTAAGCGTGCTCAGGTCCGACGGAAGGGTAATCCAGCCCCGCCGAAATCGAGTGGGCAAGCTGAACCTGCCCGTCAGCGTTTTGCAGCAGAAAACTTTTCATTCCGTGAAGAATCCCCGGTTCTCCCTGCGTCAGGGACGCGGCATGATAAGCGGTACGGACACCGTGCCCGGCGGCCTCGATCCCGATCATTTTCACACGTCGTTCATTTAAAAAAGGATGAAAGAAACCAATCGAATTGCTTCCTCCGCCCACACAGGCTAAAAGATAATCCGGAAATCGCTTATATTGTTTTAGAAAAACATCTTTCGTTTCTTTCCCAATTACGGATTGAAAATCACGCACCATTCGAGGATACGGATGCGGGCCCACGGCCGACCCTAAAAGATAATGCGTAGTTTCAACATTCGTGACCCAGTCCCGGATCGCTTCATTGGTCGCATCTTTCAAGGTTCGCGACCCGGACCGTACAGGAATCACCTCGGCCCCCAGGAGCTTCATTTTGTAAACATTAAGCGCCTGACGCGCCATATCGACTTCGCCCATATAAACAACGCACTTGAGGTCAAAAACACACGCGGCAGTCGCCGACGCGACACCGTGCTGGCCTGCACCGGTTTCAGCCACAATCCGCTTTTTTCCAAGCCGCGTGGCCAAAAGCGATTGAGCCATTGTATTATTGATTTTATGCGCCCCTGTGTGGCAAAGGTCTTCGCGCTTCAAAAAAATCCGGGCCCGGCCAAAATGAGCACTCAAGCGCCGAGCTTCATAAAGCGGCGTTGGGCGGCCAACGTAATGGCGAAGATAGTCTTTCAGCTCCCTTTGAAACTTTTTTTCTTTTTTCAGTTTCAAGTAGGCTTTCGTAAGTTCATCGAGCGCCTTGATTAAAGTTTCAGGCACATAACGCCCGCCAAAAACCCCGAAATGTCCCGTCTTATCCGGCAGCTTTAGCATTAGACGCGCACCTCAGCTAAGTAACGATTCCTCATCCATCCGCCTTCGCCATTCACAAGAAGCACACGGCTCCAGTCTTCCCTATAGTCCACCACATATACTTTGATCCCCTCGCCTACCCGAAAGGCAATTTGATCACTTTCGGACGGCCCGTAGCGCACTTCCGCTTCTTTAGTCATGACAATGGCGTCCCGAATCACACGGATTTCGACATCTTTGGCAATTGATAAGAACAGAAAAACGGCGGAAACGAGTAAAAGGGTTTTGCGCTTCCAACCCCACGGCATTCTTTGGCGAAAGAAAAGACAAAATAACCAGCCCATAAGAAATAAGAAATAGCACCCTAGCCCCAAGAGATCCACTTCCTCTTCTGTGAACTTTTCCAGCACCTGCTCGCCCGCACGAATATACCAGTTTCGTTTGTCCTCGACCCGGTACTCTAAAAGGCCGCGGGCATAATGGAGGTTAAAATCAATATCCTTATCACGCGGCTCATAAAAGCGCGCCCGTTCATAGGACAGAATGGCTTCACCTAATTTTCCTTTGCGAAAATGGCTGTTGCCGAGGTTATAAAAAAGGACAGCCTCCCGGGGATGCGCCTTTAAAAGTTCCTGATAAAAAGAAATGGCCTTATCAAACTGCCCGGCCCGGTATTCTTTCCCCGCTTCCTGAAACTTAGCCGCCTCCGAAGAAGTCCAGCTCCACGCCGGGCAAGCAAGAAACAATAACCCCGCGAGTAACGAGTAACCCAAAACCAGAGATTTGTGATTGCGGATCTTCATCGGCGGACTTTCTCCATACGGCTGATCGTATGCTTTAGAATCTTCAAGGCTTCGTGTTTTTTCGACGCTGGCACGTCTCCCTTGCCGAAACGGGATTCATCGCACAAATGATAAAGCTCCAGAATATTTTGATATAAAGGATCCTCTTGCCCAAAAATAGATTCTAATTCCCGCTCCAAACTACTCCGTGTTACCCCATAAGCCGACAAGTTGAGTTTATCCGAAAGATACTGTGTTAATGTCTTATCCACTTCTTCAAAATAGGGGGCCACATCCTGAAGATGATGGGACTTCGTCAAAGACCGGAGATGCCGTATCCTGGACTCCGCCTGGGATTTTGCCAATTTGCGCCGTTTCAATGCGCTATCCCGCGAAAAAATCTTTTCCTGCCGCTTCTGCAAAAGTCCGAAAAAAACAAAGAGTGTCAGAAAAATATCCGCTCCGGTCAATCCGCGATAAAGCCAGCCAAGAATTTTTTTTGAGTCTTCGTCCGGAAGTTTTTCACGAATATACCGGATGTCTTGTTTTTCAACCTGAATTTCTTTTTTGAAAATTTCCTGCTGGCTGAGGGACTGAGGAAGCTCAAAAGGCTGGTCCGAAGGCTCCACCAGGACCGGAAAGGCAGGGGTAAAAAGCGTTTGGTATTTTGCCTGCCGCGGATCAAAGAAACTAAAAAACAGTTTAGGAATCGCCACAGAACCGGATTGAGTGGGAATGAAAACAATCTCGAAAGTTTTCCGCCCTCCGATGACCGTCCCTGTTTTAAAAAGCTGCGAGGAGGTATCCGCCTCATAAACTTTAAGATGCTCAAGCTCAGGCACCTCAGGCTGCTTTAAGGTCTCGATATTTCCCTCTCCTTCAAGCACAAGTTTCATGGTGACGGGCTCATTTTGCTTCACGGTTTTCTTGTCAAGCGTAGCCGACATCCGGAAAGTACCGACCGAACCTTGAAAATTTGCCGGCTTCCCCTCCTCCGGCAAAGGTTTCACCACAAGAAGAATAGGCGGCGGTTTCAACAGCCTGTTTTCACGTCGCGAGAAAAATCCGGATCCGCTAAAGAAACTGTCATTAAAAAATTCGTCAAAAACACTGTCGCTTTGCGGGTCCTGGCGGATCGAGGCCTTCAAAACTCCGGGCCGGATCGTATACTCAGCCGCCGCAGTGGGAAAAAGCGCAATTTTACGCACATCCGCTTTGACATAACGCTTGCCGTCCACACGGACAGTTTCGCGGGCGATTTCCCTTTCCATTGGAAACTCTTCAATCCAGAAGCCGCTCATTTCGGGTTCTTCGAGAAATCCTTCATAGCGCGTATCGTAACGCGTATAAAGGGAGTAAGTTAATAGGATTTGCTCATTCTGATAAACCGTGAGTTTATCCAGCCACGCCTTGACATAAATATTGTCATCTTCAGGTTTATAGCCCGGGGCAGATTCCTGTCTTGTAGGGACTGAAGAAGGTGGCGTCGGCAAGGGCGGCGGTGGCTGCTGTAGCGATGAAGGCGGAGGCTGTGAAGGCTGTTGTATGGCCCCCGCAGGAGGGCGCGTGACTTTTTTTTGAGTTCCGCCGGCAACCTCAATCTCGACGGGGTCTGTACGAAAAACTTGGGCCCCTACCGCAACTTCAATAGGGCCAAGCGTAAACTGTCCGGCAGAATGCGGGACAAGGACATAGCTGAATTCCACGCTGCTGGAAGACACATTATTCACAAACGTGATACGGGAAGCACGGCCGGTATAATACGTGTCAAAACCCTTGAACGCAGGCAAGCGCGGCGCCTGAATATTCCCCTGAGCTCCGGTCACACGAAGCGTTAAGTGAATTTCTTCATCCACCTGCACGTTTCTTTTGTCAAGAGAAGAGGTTACGCGCAAGTCATCCGCGCGCATCTGAGGAATAAACAAAAAGAAAGAAACTAAGATGAATCCGACCTTTTTAATCATGAATCCTTTTCACCGTCTTGAATCCGGCATTGTATTAAAATCATAACATTAAGTCAAACAACGAGTTAAGCGAACTTTTCTTGCCATTGAGCAAATTCAAAAATTGCTCCAGGGACTCGGCATTCCTAATCTTTGCCTGAAGAGAAAACCCTTCTTCTTCAAACGAAGGCAAGGCCTGAATCTTGACGTCAGGGGCGTCTTCACAAATTTCCCTCGCAAGAGATTTAAATTTCTTTTCAGAGGCCGCTAAATGGGGTGAGCGGATATAACGAAGCGCTTCATAAAATTTTTCCGCCTTACAACGGCTATCCCATACCGGATGCTCCAAAATTATTTTTAAATCATTTTCACCAAAAAAATCTGAAATACTTTTACCTCGCGGGGCAAGAAGATCCCCCACCCACTCACAGATATGAAGCACTTCATTGGTCGTAAAACTGGCCCTGCCTAAAATAACCGCCATTGCTTTTTGATCTGCCTCATTAAAACGCTTAAGACGCTGAACACAGCGGAAAGGAATTTTTTTGGCAGCAAGCAGTACGATCAATCCTGAGTCAAGCTTGGCGGCCGAGAGGTACTCCTCCAGAATGAAGCTTTCCTGCCGGAGGCCCAGCAAAGGTAAAATTTCCTCAATAATTTTTTTCTTTGAGCATTGAAACTCATGAATTGCTTTTTTCAGGACCCACAGACGATCTACATCTGAAAACCCTTGGGAACTATTAGCGATAAGCGCCAAAAAGAACAAATCGGTATTGGAGAAGTTGCCCTGAAGCTCAAACGCCGGAATCTCCTTTAAACCGCAAGCAAGGGCCGCCTCCACCCGGCGGTGCCCATCCACCACCCGGATATCAGGCAATCCCGTGGCAAAAACAGGCATCACGATTCCGTACTTGGCAATTGACTTTTCCAGCGCTGGTTCCTTTAGGGAAAACCGGAGGCAAAAGGGATTTTCGGCTTTAACCGCATCAACCGGAATTAATTTGTAAGTGTATCTTTCCACGCCTTCTCCAGAATTTCAGGGGAAAGGGAGTAAACGGCTTGGATCACCTCATCCGAATTCTTCCCCTTCGTATACTCCGTCAGAACCTCTTTTATTTTCACCCAACCAAACCGACGCACCAAATACCCCACAAATTCATACGACTCTTCATAAAAAAGGGTCACTAGGAGCGGGTCCTTTTCAAAATGAATCTTTTTCTCATTCATTAATTGGTCTAAGGGAAGCAAAGTGCCGGTTTTTACAGCCGCCCGAAAAACAATCCCCTCTCTTTTTTTGACCTGTGCATCCTGGTACACGGCAACGCCTTCCTGTATCCAGGCAGGCGCCTGGCCCTGGCTCATCCCTGTCACAAAGGCATGCGTCATTTCATGCAGCGTTGCAGCACGGGTATCTTCCTCTTGAATCCCGGAGGAACAAAAAGGAATGCGCACATTTCCGTCATACGTGCCGCTTACCCAATGCGGAAGCTTTGTCACTTTTTCAAATTGTTGCGGGCTGTAGACCACCACAACCAATGGCTGTTTAAAGTAAAACCCGAAATCCTGCGAGAGTTTTTTGTATTGGTCATGCAAAATCATTTTCAACTTATTGATTTCCTTGAGCTCACAGGTTTCCGGGTACTTTAAGATAAATAATTTATCTTGGTCTGTTGAAAAATCTTTCGTTTCCTGAACGTCTGACAAAATTTTTTCGAGTTTTGTCTTTACGCTTTGCCGGGACTGAATTTGAAACGCCTTCTTATACTGGGCAAGCGCTTCGTCCAAATCCCCTTCGATATACTCGATATCCCCCAAAAGTTCATAGGCCAGGGTATTCCTGCCATCTTGAGCCAAAGCGTCTTTTAAAACCTCGCGGGCCAAACCATAATCACGGCTTTTGAAATATCCCACAGCCTGATTATAAAACTCAAGGGAAATAGAGTTCTGGGGAAGTGCTGCTTTTTCAGAACCCTGCCGGTAAAAACTGATCCATTCAGCCCTCTGCCGCCTCCGGATGGCATCCAAAGACGCCTGGTCCTCTTCCCCAGCCAATGCGGTTGCTCCAGACGCGAGCAGCAAAAGAACGAAAAAGGTACCTTTTGCTGTCACGCTTTCCAGTCCCGGGCCATCTGGATGCGTTTATGGATTGCTGGGTGATCATAGAAGAACCATTCATAAGCCGGATGAGGGTGGGGATTGGCAAGATTGAGCTGCCCCAATTTTTCCATACAGGAAATAAAGACGCTCCGGTCAGGCCCGGCTTGAAGCGCAAATCGATCCGCCGCCCTTTCAAGCCAGCGGGAAAAACCGTTTTGGAGCGGCATCAAAATTAAAGAGACACCGTAGAAAATGAGGAATAAAAGCGGCAGGCTTGCAATATCCCCTGCCCCTTCCAGGCCAAACTTCTCCGCCAATGGATTCATCAAACGAAACGCCGCCCAAAAAGCCGCTAACGAGGTCACAAGTCCCAGCGCAAGCTGCCGCCATATATCCCGGTGCTTGAAATGCCCAAGTTCATGAGCCACCACCGTCTCAATTTCATCCTCGCTGAATTGGTCAATCAGGGTATCGCTTAAAACGACCCGCCGGGTCCGTCCGATCCCCATAAAAGCGGCATTGGCTTTTTTAGTGGTCTTACTGAGGTTCAATGTATAAACATTTTCAATCGGCAGGCCGTACCGGGCGGCCAAATCCATAATTCTTTTTTTTAAAGATTCGGATCCCACCGGCCCGTATTTATAAAAAAGCGGGATAATCCATACGGGAAAGATTTTCCCCATCCCGTAGCTTACCGCGGCAAATCCCGACCAGGCAAAAATCCACCAATGATCGGGAAAGTTCCAGATCAAGGCATAGAGAACCTGGATGAGAATCAATGAAAAAACAAATGAAAGCGCGGATTTTTTCGCAAACTCTTTGATCCAGCTCAGCCGGCTCTGGTTGGATAATTCAAATTGATGCTCAAGCATAAATCCCGAGTAGTAGGACAAAGGGAGATCAAGGAGCAGGGAATAAAGTGACAGCCATAAAAAGTAAAAAGCTGACATTCCGTAAGGGTTCGTTGTCCAAACCGCGGCCCAGCTTTTAAACTGCACGGAAAGGGGTGTTGCAAGGGTTAGCCATAAAACAGCCGGTGTGAAGGCAAGATGAAAAAAGGAGAGAAGTTCTTTTTTCTTTTGATAAATTTTGGCTTTTTCCGATTGCTTTGGATCCTGGCTCATAACTCCCCCGTTTTGCTTTTAAAGGTATTCAGAAGGCCGTAGTGGTCTGAAGCAAAAACACCTTCGCGGTTAGGTTGGTCAAACACAATATCACTTGCCACAAGCCCGGGCAAAAGCGCTGAAGCGTTTCGGAAGAAAATATAATCGATCCGCCTGTCCGGCAGCGGATGGCTGGAACCTGCCGCAAAGGGATTGCGGTTGTCCCAGGTTAATCCCGGGGCTTCCGGATGAAGTGCGGCAAAAGAATCTACAAATCCTCCTTTATCCGGCATCCCTCTAACCTCAGAGGTTTTGCAGGTCGAATTAAAATCACCCATTACTAATGTCTCTGCTGAAGGGGCTTTGTCGTTGATAAAAGCCAAAAGCTCGTCAACCTGCCCCTCGCGAATTTTTCCTTCTTCAAGCCGCCAGGAAAGATGAGTATTAAAAACAGCAAACCGGTTCTTGCCTACCTCCAATTCGGCAAAAAGAGCATAGCGCTTGTAATTTTCTGTCAGAGATTTTGTTTTCATTGTATAGGAACTCCATTGGCACACGGGAAACTTTGAGAGGATCATAAGGCCTGAGGGGTCCGAAGAAAAAACAAGGTGCGGAAATTTAGACCGTTTCATCACGGCCTCCGCCCAATCAGGGTTAAAGACTTCCTGAAAACCGACCAAATCCGGCTGATAAGTTTCGAGGCCTTGAAAAATGATTTCCCACCTTTGCTCCCAGGGGCCGCATTCCTGCCAGGTATTAAGTGTGAGAACTTTTAGAATGGTACCGGGTACCGAGGGGACAGGAAATTTCCCTTTCATCTTTTTACTTGTCCCCTCGGTACCCGGTACCATATTGCATTCTGATGTGTGCAAGACGGTGGATCATTTCCTCCCGGATCTGGTCCCTTGCTTTTTCAATTCTTTCCTGCGGTTTTTGATTCACCGACACCGGCTCCCCAATCGAAAGAAGGAGCGGCGATAACTTCTCCATTCGCCAGGATTTTTTCGGAAGTGCATCTCGGGTGCCTTCAATGACAACAGGGAGAATTTCTACATTTTCTTCCTGGGCAAGTTTAAACGCTCCGGTCTTGAATGCGTGAATTTCTCCGTCTAAACTGCGCGTCCCTTCCGGATAAAAAAGCACGCTCACTCCCCTACGCAGCCAATCACGGGCAATGCCCATAATACGCTTGCGACTTTCCGGGCTTGAGCGGTCTATAGGAATGTAACCCGCGAGGCCCATATGCCAGCCAACAAAGGGAATCGGAAAGAGCTCTTTTTTGGCCAAAAACTTAAAATGAAGCTGCCACGGTAAACCCGCCAGAACCACCAAAATATCCAGCAAACTTTGATGATTGGCAATGATGAGGTAATGCTTACCCGGCTTAACATGCTTTACTCCCTCGACCTGAAGCTTCCACAAAGGGTTTGTCAGGATAGCCATTTTGGCCCACATCACGGCAACGAGGTGCTGCAATCTCCTGGTTCCACGATCAAAAACCAAAGAGGCAGTCGATACCACGATAAGTCCAAATGTAAAAAACAAAATAGAAAGCAAAGTAGTCGTAACCCAAACCCACAGGGAGATAGGCAGACTAACCCATAAAGGAAGCGTTTTATTCTTTGTTTTCATAGGGAAGGCATTTTATCGGCTCTGTCCCTAAAAGAAAATACAAATCTCAAACTGCTTAGAGCGTTTTCCATCCTAATCCAGACAAATTGTAAATTTTAATATTATTAAAATAATAATTGATATTTATACATATTTAAGTAAAATAGGACCTTATGAAATTCCCGAAGATCCAGCCATTTACACATCACCGCCGGGAATTCATTGCCAAGGCTGTGATGGATGTGCTAAAGTTTATCGTAGCTACGGCATTTGCATCGAGTTTTTTTGTAACCTTTGCTTTACCTGTAAGAATTGTCATAGCCGTTGGACTGCCGATACTCTTTATGGCGGCATGGTTTATTTATCCCGCACGAGGAGGTCAACAATAATGGAAGTATTCATAGGTTTAGGAATTATATTGCTTATGATAGCTGTTTTAGCCATTTATGATTATTTCACAAAACGGGTACGGCATCATCACTGATTTTTACCCTATTTTAAACCGTAGCAACTCATGATTACCAAAGAGCAAGTGATTGAAATAGCTAAACAGTGTTTTGACCCCGAAATACCGGTCAATATCTGGGATCTCGGGCTGATTTATGATATTGAAATTGCGGCAGACTCCTCCAAAGTGACTATCCGGATGTCTTTAACGTCGCAGCACTGCCCTGCGGCACAATCCATTCCGGAAGATTTCAAATCAAAGATTATTAGCACCCTCAAAATCAAGGACGTCGATGTCAAAATCGTCTTTGACCCGCCCTGGACACCCGAACGGATCAGCGAGGCCGGCAAAAAAAAGCTAGGCCTTCTGGAAGAAGAATAATTGGAAGAAGTTTCCACGCTTTATAATGAAGCCTTAGCCGATTTTCGACAGAATCAGCTTGATCTGGCCGTCCAAAAATTAAGTCAAGTCCTGTCCCTGGATCCTTCCTTTGATGATGCCTACGAGGCGCTTTCAGTGATTCTTTATAACCAGAAAAAATACGATGACGCCATCCGCTGGCTTAAAAAATGGATTGTGTTAAACCCCGATTCGATTATGGCTCATACGAACCTTTCCCGCTGCTACGTGGCAAAAGAAATGATTCTGGAGGCAGAAAAGGAGCAAGCCGAGGCGCGGCGCCTTACCTGGAAGGCTGAACTGAAATCAAAAAAGCAGCAGATGCCCTCTATAAACTATGAACAGCAGATTGAACGATTTAAACAGGTGATTGCGTTAGACCCCAAGGATGTGCTTGGGTATTTCAGTCTTGGAACGGCTTATCTTGACTCCGGAAACGCACGGGATTCCGCTGATATTTTTGAAAAGGCTGTTGATGTGGATCCGAAGCATTCTTCTTCTTTTTTAGGTTTTGGGTTAGCCCTTGAGCAGCTTGCAGACAGAGAAAAAGCAAAACAGATTTACGCGAAGGGAATCCGGGTTGCCGAAGAAGCGGGAGATATCATTCCTTTGCGGAAAATGGAATCCCGCCTGCGGATTTTAGAAGAGCCCCACTAAAAAAGGGGACAGGTTATATTTTTTTGGGATGCCCTTTTAAAAAAGCAACCTGTCCCCTTTTGTTACGTCGTTTACGCGGAGGCTTTGGTTCTGAGTTCAGCACGAGCGGACTGAATCATGGTCCAGACTTTGGCGGTCAGGGCATCCAGGCTTCCGGAAACAATCTCATACCCCTCACCTTCCTTCACAATCACGATATCCTTCAACTCTTGATTCAGCTTTTCAGCATCCCCTTTCAGCTTGGCATAAAGCCGGACCACAAGATCACGGATCACTGTCTGATCCGGATGATCAAAGGAATCGCTCAGCAAAAGATGACCATTAAACCGATCCTTATCGATGCCAAGCTTTTCATGTAACGATTTTTCAAGCAGCACGACCGTATGCTCGCTCTGAATAGTAAGGGGATCAAGATTGTCTTTACCTTCAGATTCCCGTGCTACAAGGCTTGCTGATTTTTGGGCTGCCTTTTGAAAAGCTATTGGCGCAAATGCATGGTTTGTAAAAATCACGTTGAAGCGTTCTCCGATTTCACGGCCTTGAAAATCTTTCTTTCCTTGCAGTTGTTTAACCTGCTCTTTGATATTTCTTATTTCTAGTGCTGAAACGGCGTTGTTCGCTACAACCACATAAATCAGTGCTTGAGCCCTTCCGCTATGCGCCAGTAAGTCGGCATTTGCTTCCAAAGTTTCCATTGAGGGAATTTTGTCTGTCCCAATCACCGCCAAGGCGGGCGCCGCCGGCGGACCGAAAAGCGCGTGAGAAGACAATAACGCACGAAAACGTTTAAGTGCGGCTGTTTCATCAAGCTCGCTTAAAACAGACGCCACGGATTCAATTTCCGCAGCTTCGGCAAGCTTAGGCTCCAATAATCCCCGTGAAATTGCGATCACTCGGAAACGCGCCTTTAACGATTGAGCATCAATTTTATCAAGATCGTAGGGTTTAAATCGAAGGGGTGCCCGCACCTCCGAACGGCTCAAAGGCAGAGATGACGTCATACCTAGTTCCGATACGGATTTTATTTCGAATATAAATCGCTTGTTCTGTTTTTGATTTTTGGCATGCTTTTTAAGCAGCTTGACTTGTTCGGCAATGGCATCGCGAAGGGAAATCTTGGCTGGCTGGGCATCCGAAACAGGCGTCAGAGGATAAACAAACTCAACCCGGTGTCCGCGCTTGGGATCGCTAAAAACAATCTGGCCGCTCCCTTGATTGTTCCTCATGTACTTGCCCAAAAGGCTGTGACCTCTACCGCCCCAGGCTTCCAGCCCCTCTTGGACCGTTAATTTTCCGCTTTCATCCACTTTCGTTGTAATCGGAACACCGCTGTTACTTTCAAAAAGCAACCGGGATAAATTTTCAAGAGTCGGGTGGTCGATAAAGGATTTAAATAGCTTTCGATTAAACCGCAGGGCTGCCACTGCTCTTTTTTTTGCCTCAATAGGGTCTTCGACCCCCTCCCTGGCTTCATTTTGAATCGCTTCCCTCAATGTTAGGCCTGCGGAATCGAGAGGATCCCTTTTTTCGAGCTTAGGATCCAGCATTCCGTAAAGCGTTTGTGCCACGGTAAGGAAGCCGTACTTTTTGTCTTTTCCCTTGCCGCTATCCCGCATAAGCATCCCTGGGCCGTTGTCTTGAAAGGCAACGCGGATGACTTTTTTATCTTTGTGATACTGCATCGCCACTTTGACGCTTCCCTCATCCGGCGCTACAGCATCAAGAGCGTTCTTCATCCCAAACTCTTCAAATAACAGCCGAAGGACAAAGGCATCTTTTTGAGTCAGCAACACATCACTTGGAATGGCTTCAAGCTTTCTCACCCCTTGATTTCGCACCTCCGCGCGGGCGGAATCTGAAGTATTCGCCCCCCCGGACTTAAAATAATCGTCGGGATTTGTGGGATAAAAAGTTGCGGCCTGTTGAGCTTCTGAACGGGTAGCACCATATGCATCCATAAGCCGCGGGACATTCTCCAATACCTTCTCTAAAAATCCGTCAGGATCAGAAGCATTATGGACTGCCGCATATTGAGCCAGCCCTCGTTCAATTTCAAACCGTTCCATTAAATCTCCAATATACTCATACGGAATCATTCCTCCTAAAAGCTTCTCCTGCGTCTTCTCGGGAATCTTTGCCTCATCGTAATGAGTCAAAAACTCGATTAGTTTCTGCACAAATAGCGACACGTCAAAATCCCGAACCTGTCCCTCCAGCACCTCAAATGTATGAATCCCGGGAAGAAAACCATCTCTTTCAAGTCTTTGCATACTTCCCTCTTTCATCCGAATCAAGCTGTTAACAAATATTTCAACCGTTCGTTCGCGGTTCTGCGAAAGAAGACGGGGAGCCGTAGAAAGGTTTGCCTGCCCAAGCTTTTTATGAAACTGATCCTGAAGCCATGCCCTATATTCCTGTTTCTCTTTCCTCAATGGCCCTCTTACTTGCCCAAAACCAAGTTCTCTAAGTTTTGTATTTTCGGCAAGAATTTCAGCAGAAAGCCTCCTTCTTCCCGATTCCTCCTTGATCGCCTCACTCCGCACCTCTGAATGGTTAATTTTAATATTTTTATTTTTTATATTTATATTGATTAAATTTAATATTTCTGATTTAATACTACCAATTGGCGAGGAAGCTGGAGCCTGGAAGGCTGACATGAAACTATTCTCAAAGGCAAGAAGATCACTTGTGGCAAAATCTTTAATGGACTTATCTAAAGTAACGGTGGTCGCGGCTGGTTTCTTCTCGCCAGATTCAAAGTACCGATTGCCAGGTTTGATAACATTTGCTATACTTTTTTTGTTGGGTTGGTTCGTATGCCCATCGGAGGGAAAAGATAATGTTTGAAGGTGTGATGTATGGGATGTGGTTTGTTTCTGCGTTAGTTTTAATCGTTCATTTCCTGGATATTTATCTTGATCACCGTCAAAGAAAGTCGCACCGGCATTAGGCGACAACGAAGGATCGATCTTATTTCCTCGCTTTAAATGAAGTGAAATTCCCTCGTGATTCTCGCGGAAAATGATTTGATAAGCTTCGGGTTTACCTTTAGGTAATTTTAATAGGTAACTATCTTCGTTTGCCTCACGAGAGCTCATCGGACTGAATCGAATCCCGTTATCCTTGGCATAAAGGCTTTGTTCATCAAAGTATTTTAATGCTTCTCTAAGTTCTGCGCGGTTTTTCACGGCTCCTTTTAAGACTTCAAGAAAGCTATCCATCACGGATTCAGCACCTGGTCGAATCTTCATTCCTTGCACCGCTCTCGATCCTGAACGCTGCATGTTAAGCACGGCTTCCAAATTAGCGAGGTCAAATATCGTGGGACGGTTTTGCAGCATAGCTCCAACATAATTAGCCTCTTCGATTCGTTCATTCAGCCGCGGCGTAAGCACGCCGTAATTTACCTGTTCTTCCCGGAACATTTCCATGAGCCCTTCGGTATGGAACCCTCCTGTAACAAGAATGGCTTTGTTTTCTTTTCGTTTAAACATTTCCTGCTTCATCGTGTAATAAAAAACGGATTCGCGCTGGCGGGCAAGTTCATAAAAACGGAAGGCGGTATTAAAGATGCTTGCAACCCCCTCACCTCCGCCAAACTTCACGGCGGATCCGTCGCGCTCTGTGGCGGACTGCCCTCTCCCCTCTGGGGAGAGGGTTGGGGTGAGGGGCGATTTTTTCTCTTCGCTCAATTCCTCAACGCGTTTGAGGATTGCGCCGGGAAGAATCCAGTCTTTGCGGTACGAAGCCCGCCCCCATTCCTTGCGCGTTAATTCAAGATGAAAAAGTTTTTTGAGAAGCTCCGCATCCCGGAATAGCTCCAGCAGATTCTTCTCGCGCTCCGTCGGCGTCAATTCATTCAGGATTTTTTCGAAAAGCCTAGCGATTTCTTCAAAAAGCACTTTGGATTCAAGTTCACTTTGCAGGATAAGATAACCCGCATAAAGGCTGAAAGCAGGATATTCGTGAAAGTAAAATCCTTTGGGCCCGGCTTCTTCGACGAGCCTTTCAAGAAGATACCGAGGCAGGTTTTCCTGATCCGCGCCTTCAGGGCTCATCCGGTTCATCCCGATCCTTTTGTCTTCAAGTTTCTCAATCCCCTGAATCAATTTCTCAGAAGCTGAGATCTTTTTCAAGAAAGCAAGGAGAAGAGTTTTCTCTTTTAACGCCTGTTCCCGTTGGAGCTCGGATTCCATTGATTGAAGGACAAGAAGGCGCGTAATCTGCGGCCATTCGACCTGCGAGAACATGTTGTCAAGGTCCAGATCCAATACGGACCGGGCCTCATCCGCAAGGGCCCTCACAAAGGGGAGAAATTCCCGGTGACCGGCTTCAAATTTCTGCCATTCGGAAACGAGCTTACGCGTTTCCGGATTAAAAAATCCCGAAGCAAATGTTTCAAGCTGCGCTTTAAGCCCCTCGAGAAAGCGATTCACCTCTGTTTTGGATGCGTGGACTTTCTTAAATGCCTCGAAGTTTGCCCGGTATAGCTCCGCCTGTTCAATCCCGATCGCTTCAACCTCTGAAGGGGCATCCACCAAATAGAGCTCAGCTCCGGTCAACTCCCCTTTTTTGGCCAGATGCTCGGCAAGTTTCAGGTTATTTTCAGGCTCAGGAAAAAAATTCAAATAGTTCGGATCTAATTTCTCCACCGCGCCTTCGAGAAAAAGAAGATTAAAACCGTACGTTTGCTGGAGGTATTTCAGGAGTTTTTTGATCTGCGACTGAGCCTCATAATTGCCGTGCGCGTTCTGAATGTGCAGGATGAGTTTTGGATCTAAGCGAGCCGGGGCTTCATAGGCTTCTTCAATGGAGGCTAGATCATTAGGAACTTCAATTTGGAGCGAGCCCGGAGTTTCTGCCTTTTGGGATAAAATTTCTATGCCGGCACCGGAGAATCCCTGCGCCATGTTTGTCGTGAGAAAACACGTGAGTAGCGTGAGACTTATAGTCTTTTTCATCCCAAGATTCATAGGCTTTAGTTAATTCTTTATTAATACTTTTATATAAAGTGAACAAATAAAATATAACATGTGGACTTTTTAAAGTCAATTAGGAAGGCTTAATTAAATGGCAGGGGTAGAACTATCTTAACTTATTCTAATCAAATAAGATACGACGTTTCAACTCATTCTTATCATATTCGATAGAAATCGAGTCGTCATGCAGGGGCTCGAAGGCGTCATCCTCGAAGGGAACCGCAGAATGAGCATTTTCACTTTTAAAAAGCTCACTTGATATTTCATTAAGGAACCGGGACGGAAGGTTAAACTGCCTTGAACCATAAAGCCGTCGCTCACGGGCATAGCTCAGATGCAGTTTTTCGCGGGCGCGAGTAATGCCAACATAACAAAGCCTGCGCTCTTCTTCCAAATCCTGAGGGTCCTGGGTGTAGGAATTGGCATTGGGGAAAATCCCCTCTTCAAGCCCCACCATATAAACAATCGGGAATTCAAGCCCTTTAGCCGTGTGGAGGGTCATGAGCGTTAAAACGTTTGTTCCGGAATCCCAGCGGTCAATATCCGTCATTAACGAGATAGCTTCAAGAAAGGCTTCAAGGGAAGGCGAAGCTTCTGACTCCTCAAAATCTTCAATCACACTGAAAAACTCTTCAAGATTCTCAATCCGCGCCTGGGCTTCAATGGTCCGTTCCGCTTCGAGCTCGACAACGTATCCGGTCCGTTCGAGAATCTCACGGGCAAGGTCGCTCACCTTGAGTTCGTCCTTTCGCTTCCGCAGGCGCGCGATCAATTGATAAAAATCACCGGCCGCACGTCTTACTTTAGGTGAAAGCTCTTGGAGATTTGCCGCGTCTTTTAAAACCGCGTCCAAGCCTGTTTGATTTAGCTGCCTCGCGGCGTCAAGCGCCTCAAGCGCTTTTTTTCCGATTCCCCTCGCCGGAATATTGATCACACGTTTGAGGCTGACCTCGTCATGCGGATAAACAATAATGCGCAAGTAAGCAACGAGATCTTTAATTTCCTTCCGGTCATAGAATCGTGTACCGCCAACAATCTTATAGGGGATTTTAAACCGCCTCAAGGCATCTTCAAGAATACGGGACTGCGCATGCACGCGGTAAAAAATGACCTGGTCTGCGAGCGTCTTGCCCTGGGCCTGGGCTTCGGTGATTTGTTGAATCACATAATGCGCTTCTTCTTTCTCATCCTGCGCTTCAAAGAGGCTGATTTTCTCGCCGCCTTCTTTTTCCGTCCAGAGGGCCTTGGGCTTTCGCTCTTGATTGCGCTGGATGAGCTCATTGGCCGCATCAAGAATGACTTTAGTCGAGCGGTAATTTTGTTCCATTTTGATCATCCCGCAATCAGGATAATCCTGCTCAAAATTCAGGATGTTGCGGATATCTGCTCCCCGCCAGGCGTAAATGGATTGGTCCGGATCCCCCACCACGGTAATTTGCTTGCGCTTGGCCGCAAGCAATTTGACAAAACGGTATTGGGCGTGGTTTGTGTCCTGGTATTCGTCGATTAAAATATGCTGGAACCGGTCCTGCCAGGTCTCAAGGACTTGCGGGCACCGGTCAAAAAGAAAAACCGTCTTCATCATAAGGTCGCCAAAATCACAGGCTTTAAGGCGCGCCATTTTTTCTTCGTAACGCTGATAAATCCGGCCAACGGCATTTTCATATAAATCCCTGGCTTTTTCAGTAAATTGATAAGACGTGACAAGAAAATCCTTGGCGCGCTGAATGCTTTCACGCACCCCCTTGGGGTGTGCCTGTTTTTCATTCAAATTGAGTTCTTTGATGCATTCTTTGATTAAAACAAGCTGGTCATGTTCGTCATAAATCGTAAAGTGCCGGTCGATCCCGATCGCACCCCCATCCGTACGCAGGATTCTCAAGCACGTGGAATGAAAGGTGCTCACCCAGACTTCCTGCTGCACAAGCTTTTGAACCCGCGCCTTCATTTCTCCCGCAGCCTTGTTGGTAAAGGTGACTCCAAGAATATTGAAGGAAGGGATCCCTTGAGAAATCAAATAAGCGATACGGGAAGTCAGGATCCTCGTTTTACCGCTGCCCGCCCCGGCAAGGATAAGCAGCGGTTTATTTCCCCATATAACCGCTTCTTTCTGCGCCGGATTAAGATTCGTAAAAATGGATGGCGTCATAATCGTTATCGCTGATCATCTTATTCCTTACCGCTCTCGTCGTCCTTTATTTGATATCCTTTGTCAAAAGCCTCTTTAAAATCATAAACACGGTGGAAATCTTCAATTTTATCTTCCGGCTGTTTACGCAGGATCCCCGCCTCGACAAGCGAAAAAACAATGTTTCCAAAATCATCCGTCTGGTTGATGCCCCAATAACAAAGAACCGTGCGTGCCATCGGGCCAAACTGCTCAAGGGCATAGTCCTTGATTCCTTCTAAAAGTTCCGGGCCTGTAATATGGCGGGGCTTGGCAAGTTTTGTTACGGTATGGTGCAGCGCCGCCATCACAAAGCCATAGGCCTCAAATTTGTATTGCGGGTGCCTGCCTATGATTTTTTCGATCTTTTCGAGGTAATTCTCAAGTTCTTCCATATTTCACCTTGGCAAGAGTGCCCGCTTCCTGCAAAAGACCAGGCGTAAGCTGGGCACCTTTCATCTGAATATTAAAAACCTCACGAAACCCTTTTCCCACGGACTTGATCAAGGCCTCAGGGCTCACCCTTTTTGGAATCTTAACCGACTCCTCGTGAAGCATCACTCCCGAAGAACGTTTCTGGCCGCCTCCGGCAATTTTTTCTTCCCCGAGTGCAAGATCTGTCGCAATCGGAAACCGGAAACAATCTTTTCCTTTAGGCAACTTTTCATCGCAGCGGTAAAACCTTGTTGTCTTTCCAAGCGAATCCAGTCCCCATTTCACGGCTTCATGAATTTTTAAATAACTTAGGCGGACCGAGGCAAAGGAATCGTCGTGATCCTTACGGGCCACAAGTGAAAAAATTAAATCATTTCCGTGACTCACACTACCACCGCCTGTGATTCGGCGACAGACTTTCAATGCTTGTCTGTTTTTTAGTTCCCCGTTTTTGAAGGAATACCCCACTGTGACCCAAGGCTCTGATGAATAGTAAAACCGCAAGACTGGTCTGCTTGACACTGCGAATTCCATCTGGCGGAAAAGGATTTCATCCAAGGCTAGCTGAAAAGGCATCGGCGCACTGATCACGGGATAAAGAAGCCAACTTTTTATTTGTTCCAATCCACAAATCACCCCTCACCCTACCCCTCTCCCCTCTGGGGAGAGGGAAGGGTGAGGGGACATGACTGGGGTCTGGGGTCTGCTTTCTCCAATCTGATCTTTGTAGGACAGGATGGGTTTGCGGGCTGCAAGCACCTCATCCGGCCTGCGGATCGGAAGGGTGTGCGGTGCCATTTTGATAAGATTCGGGTCTTCTTCCATTTCGCGGGAAATTTTTTTTATGGCCTCCACAAATTGATCCAACGTCTCGCGGCTTTCGGTTTCTGTCGGTTCAATCATCAAGGCCTCTTCCACCACAAGCGGGAAATGGACCGTTGGGGCATGAAATCCAAAATCAAGCAGACGTTTTCCGATATCCCCGGCATGAATACCCTGGGCCTTGCCCTTAACCAGCGTCAGAACAAACTCGTGCATGCAGGGTTCATCCACCGCCGCGGGAAAAATGCTTTTAAGTTTTTCTTTCAAGTAATTTGCATTCAGAATCGCGTCTTCGCTGATTTGCTTGAGCCCCGAAAGCCCCAGCGTGCGGATATAAACGTAGGCGCGAATCAACATCCCCACATTGCCGTAAAAAGCTTTGACGCGGCCAATCGAATTTTTTCCATCTTCCACCAGGCAGTACCCCTGATTCCTTTTTTCAACCCAAGGAGACGGAAGAAATGGAACTAGATGCGACTTCACCCCCACTGGTCCTGACCCCGGGCCGCCGCCGCCGTGCGGCGTAGAAAAGGTTTTGTGAAGATTAAGGTGCACAATGTCAAATCCCATATCCCCGGGCCGGGCGATTCCAAGCAGCGCATTCAAATTAGCACCGTCATAATAAAGCAGCGCCCCGCAATCATGCACAAGTTTTGTAATCTCAAGGATATCCTCTTCAAAAAGCCCGAGCGTGTTGGGATTGGTAAGCATCAAACAAGCCGTCTTGTCATCCAGATGTTTTTTAAGTTCTGCCAAATCCACGCGCCCCCGTTTGTTGGAAGGCACTTGCACCACTTGATATCCCAAAAGAGCAGCCGTCGCAGGATTGGTTCCGTGGCTTGAATCCGGAACAAGCACTTTATGCCGCCTTAGCTCACCCTTGGCCTTGTGATACGCCCGCACCAGCATGATCCCGGTCAATTCGCCGTGAGCGCCGGCAGCAGGCTGCATCGTAAAGCGGTCCATCCCGGTGATTTCTTTTAAACATTGCTCAAGCTCGTAAATAACCTGCAAAATCCCCTGTGTGGTGGATTCGGGCTGCAAAGGGTGCACCGCGGCAAAACTTTCAAGCGCCGCCACCCATTCATTGATCTTGGGGTTATATTTCATCGAGCAACTGCCTAAGGGATAAAAATGGGTATCAATTGAAAAGTTCTTTCTGGAGAGATTGACGAAATGGCGCATCACTTCAGGCTCACTCAGTTCTGGAAAAACCAGAGGGGTTTTGCGGGTCAAGTGTTGCGGCAATTCGGCAAGGGCCGGTGTCTTGGCATAGCGGGAGGCGGGCAAGGTAACCCCGGTCCGCCCGGGCTGGCTTTTTTCAAAACTCAAACGGCTGTCTTTTGATATCAGCATCGTGCCAGGGCCTCCACAAACCGGTCAATATCTTCCCGGGTTTTTGTTTCCGTGGCGCAGACAAGAAATTCATTTTTAAGTTCAGGATAAAATTTCGTCAACGGAATGCCTGCAAAAATTTTCTCTGCCAACAATTTTTTTTCAATCTGAGAAAAGGGCTTTTCAGATTTAACCATAAACTCATTAAAGATGGGGACGTCCAGGCTGACGTGAAATCCTTCTAACTCCGCAATCTGCGCCCGCAAATAAGCGGCCCGGTCCAGGTTCAGTTCTCCGAGCTCACGAATGCCGGTCTTACCGAGAAGCGTCAGATACGCGCAGGCGGCCAGAGCACAAAGCGCCTGGTTTGTGCAAATATTAGAAGCCGCCTTTTCCCGGCGGATGTGCTGCTCCCTGGCTTGAAGCGTAAGACAAAAAGCTCGCTGGCCTTCCATATCACGCGTGAGACCCGCAAGCCGGCCCGGAATACGGCGCATAAGGGCCCGAGTGGTTGAAAAGAGTCCAAGGTAGGGACCGCCGAATTCCATGGGAATTCCCAAAGGTTGGCCTTCGCCCACCGCAATATCCGCTCCCCATTCGCCGGGTGAGCGAAGCACTCCAAGAGAAACAGGATTGACGGATAAAATCAAAAGCGCTCCGGCGGCGTGGAGTTTATCACTGATACCTTCCAAATCTTCAATCACGCCAAAAAAATTGGGTGTTTGGAAAATCACACCCGCCACGTCAGGGTTTAACTTTTCAATGAATTCGCTCCGGTTAAAAGCGCCGCCGGGTTCAAACCCGAATTCTTCGACCGTGTAAGGCGTCCCATCCAGATAAGTTTTAAGAACTTCGCGATAATGGGGATGCACAGAACGGGCAATAAGGACTTTGTTTCGTTCCGTGTGACGAAGGGCAAGCAAAGCGGCTTCGGCCATACTCGTGGAGCCGTCGTAATGCGAAGCGTTTGTGACATCAAGCCCCGTGAGTTCGGTAATCAAACTCTGGTATTCATAAATAGCCTGAAGAGTCCCTTGAGAGGCCTCAGGCTGATACGGGGTATAAGCCGTGTAGAACTCCTGACGGCCAATGATCTGAAAAACAGCTGCCGGGATAAAGTGCTCGTAACTTCCCCCGCCCAGAAAGGATAAAGCGCTTCGCGTTGAAGCATTTTTTGAACCCAGCTCAAGAAAAAGTTTTTGGACTTCCAGCTCACTTAAAGCTTCCGGAATATTCATTGCCGGATTCAGAAGTTTTTTGGGAATTCCTTTGAGAAGGTCTTCAAAGGAGGAAACGCCTATTTCTTTGAGCATTTCCTGTTTGTCTTGCGAAGTTAAGGGATGGTAGTGCATCTTAATGCTTGGTTTCTTGTTTCAGCAGTTTTTCATAATCTTCAGCCGTAAGGAGTGAATCCCACTCGGCAGGGTTACTCATTTCCATTTCAAAAAACCAGCCTTGTCCGTAAGGATCCTGATTGACAAGCGCGGGATTGGATTCAAGCGCGGTATCCACGGCAAGAACCTTTCCGGAAACGGGAGCATAAATATCAAAAGCGGCTTTGACCGATTCGACCACGGCCGCGGGTTTGGCCTGCTGGACGGCGTTTCCTACTTTGGGAAGCTCAACAAAAACAACATCCGAAATTTCCTTTTGGGCATAATCGGATATGCCAACGGTGATGCGATTGCCATTCCGTTTCGCCCATTCATGCGTTTTGGTATAGCGTAATTCCTTCGGAAAATGCATTATTCCTCCCTAATTTTTCGGTCTTTTGTAAAATGGGATTTTAACGACTTTCGCTTTTACCGGTTTCCCACGGATAATGATATCTATTTCATTACCGGGATTGGCCTCTTCGACCGCAATATAACCTAATCCGATGTTTTTTTGAAGCGTCGGAGCAAAACTGCCGCTCGTCACGTGCCCTATTAAAGCGCCGTTTTTCTCAATGAGAAAATCCTGCCGCGGGATCCCGCGGTCAATCATCTCAAATCCTATGAGTTTTCGCTTGATCCCCTCCTTCTGCTGCGCCAAAAGACTTTCTTTTCCAATGAAGGAAGGTTTGTCCAGTTCAATCGCCCAGCGGATCCCCGCCTCAAGCGGAGAAATATCTTCATCCATATCATGCCCGTAAAGCAGCATCGCGGCTTCAAGCCTTAGCGTATCCCGCGTGCCAAAACCAACGCTCACAAGCCCGAGATCCGCACCGGCTTTGAAAAGCCGTTCCCACACTTCGCGAAGCTCTTTCAAATCCACCATGACTTCGAAGCCGTCCTCACCGGTATAGCCGGTTCGGGCAATCATCCCGCTTTGCCACGGCTGAAAATGATAATAGCCTAATCCTGAGCTTTTAATCCCAAATGCCTTTTCCACAATCGCGGCACTCAGCGGCCCCTGCAAAGCAAGCAGTCCGCGTTCGTCGCTTTGATTTTCTAATTTAAAAGGGGATTTGATCGAATCAGCGAGCTGGTCCCCGCAGGATTTTAACCACCGGAAATCCTTCTCGATATTGGCGGCATTCACAATCATTAAGAACCTGGCAGGAGAAAAACGGTAGAGGATAATGTCATCAAGGATACCGCCACGGTCATTAAGAAGCGGCATGTAAAGGGCCTTACCTTCCGGCATGGTGCTAATCGTCCTTGGGAGGACCCTTTCCAGGAAGCCCTCCGCTCCGCTCCCTGAAATAAAAAATTCCCCCATATGAGAAATATCAAAAAGCCCTGCCCGGCGCCTGACCGCCTCGTGCTCTTCTAAAATACTTGTGTAATAAAGCGGGACTTCCCACCCTCCAAAATTCCCGAGTTTGGCACCCTTTTGAACATGTTTTTCATGCAGGGGAAGGTGCCGGATTTGACCTGAAGCGGTATTCATTTACGGCACATTATAGGGAGAAGGTCTTAAAATGCAATGGCAAATCAGTAGAATTGACCTCCAATTACAAGTAACCATTAACCTTAAATGAGAAATTGTCTAACGTCAGAAAAAGGATAAGAAAATTCTGGTAACGGGTTACTTGTTTCTGGTATCTTTCACGTATGGAGAATCAAATCAAGCTTCTTCAATTTCTTATTTGCGAGAAATTCCAGCAACAGGACCAGGACCGATACCTTGTGGAATCGGTCCTAAGCAACCTTTATGTGGATCAATTCCCCTATTATTTTCCCACCCTTTATGCCGTCACCTGCTGGCGCAAGGATCATCGGTTCCACAAGGAAGTTCTTGAATATTCAACCGATTACGGCACCTCCTACCGCACCCCGCCAATGGACATTGAACCTGTCAAAGACAGTGTCGTCTTCCGCTGGCATACCCACCTTTTACCCAATGATTTTGTGATCGAACGGCCCACGATTTTTCGGGTCCGCGTGATCCTGGATTGGAACGTTCAATTCGAGTCGTACGTGTTGATTGAACAGAAACCGGGATAACCTATAGCGGATAGCGCGTAGCGTAGAGCGTAGAGAAAAAACAAATTCTAATACAAAAAATGCAGCAGAGAAAATAATTTGATGAAGATGAAAATTGCCATTTCGACAGATTTTATTCTTTTTTTTCTATCCGCTAAATGCGATACGCTAGAAATAGGTGGAAAGCCAGCCACGCGCGCTGGAAAGGGTTTTTCCGAAGAAGCTTTGAGGTGCGACCAAACGGGCTTTTTCTGAGCCGCTGTAGGATAGCCAGGAGTACATGCCTAAAGCCGAGGTCAGGGAAGGATCCACCTGCAGCTGATTGGGAATATCCATTTTCCGGATTAAGCCGATGCGCCCCTCCCGAGAAAAGTTGTGCTGGAGAAACTCGAGGAACCCGTCCGGTGAACTTCCCCCGCCTGTAAATATGCAGTGCGGGTGGAATACCTTTTCATCCCGTGCTAAGTGGTCGGCCTCGACAAGGATTTTTTCAAGCCACTTTTTTGCCAGATCTAAATATTTTTCATGAAATTTCTGGCGGCTGATTTGCTGGCCTTTTTTTCCGTTCCGGTCAACAAGCGGGATCAATTCTTCTTTAAATTTGAGGTCCGGCTCAAGGCTGCCGTATTGTTCTTTGACTTTTTCGGCATCCGCGAGATCAATTTCCCACAGATTCGCGAGCTGAGAGCTTAAATAACGCCCGCCATACGGGGCCAGGCGTGTCTGGACTATTTCGCCCTTGTACCAAAGGGTCAAAAACGTTGCCTCGCCCGCAATATCAATCAATAAAGACCCTTCTGCTTTTTCCTGATCCGTCAGGACCGCTTCCGAGGCAGTCAGCATCTTGGGAAAATAATCTTTGATTTCGATTTCAAGCGTTTCAAAGGCGCGTGTGATGTTCTTAAAATCCTGCGCGTCCATCGTGAAAAGTTTAAGGCAAACGCCAAGCCGCTGGGCCTCAAGCCCAATGGGGTTTGAGACATCCTGCAGGTCGTTGACAAGGAACGACACAGGCATTGTCTGAAGCACAATTTCAGCCAAAGGCAGTGTCGCAACGCTTTTGGTCTGATCAATCACAGAGACAATATCTTGTGACGCGATGACTCGTGTGGCATCCTGAAAATACTGGGAGCTTGAAAACGTAAACGTCTTTAACTTGGCATTCCCGAGTACGACATAGGCCGCGGCCTCTGCCGGTGGATTCAGGGATTTGAGCGCTTTTTCCAGTGAATTTGATGCCCTTTCCAGATTGGCCACTAACCCTTCTTTAAAGCCTTCTGGATAAAGCATCGTCGTACGGCCGGTAATGCGCGGTTCCCCATCCCGCAGAACCCCGGCCATAGCGACGAGCTTACGGGTCCCCACGTAAAAAACGATAATGTTTTCTTTATCCCGGGTTTGTCCCACTTTATTTCTTTCTTTTCACGATCACGTTATCAAACTGAAGATCAACATAATCAATGTTCAGCCGGTCGGTTCCGTGCAAAATAGGCATAATCTTTTCAAGGTCGTTTAAATGCTCTGCAGGGCGCCTCCCCAAACGGATATCCGGACCGCTACCGAGCACAATCCCGACATTCCCTAAATGATCCAAACTGATTTTTGTGACGGTTTCCTGGTGTGCCAAAGGATCTTTCCAAAAAGCTTTTAAAAAAGTCATCGCCTCGACAAAACCACGATGTTTAATCTGGCTTCCAACCCGCGGCTCTTTAAGCCCAAGGCTGTAGGCTTCGACAAGCACCAGGGAGCTGTTGCGCTCTTTCACCACTTCGAGAATCATGCCATCCTCAGCCGCCACGCCATAAAACCCTTTGGTGGCAAACTGGACAAAAGCCATTGGCTTTCGTTCCTCGATTTCAATTTTTAAAAGTGAAGGCAGGTAGCGCGAGACTTTTGCAACACGAATTTCGGGGTTCTTTTTCAAATCCCTGGAAATTTTCTGGATATCAATGGCGAGGATATTTTTACCGATGAGACGAGTCTCAAGGGTCCGGCGTTCAGTGGCCGAAAGCGCATCCGGCGGAGTCACTACAATTTTTTCAAGCATCAGGCTGAAATCCGCATAAAGCGCCTGCCGCACGCCTACGAAAAGCATCCCGGCCGCACCAAAAACGAGGACAAAAGGAAGGCTTCTAAAAAAAAGATGGAAACCGCCTCCAATTAGATTCCCAAGGGATGCGAAACTTTTGTTTTTTCCTGATCTTTTACGCTTTTTCTTTCCCATTCCTCACCACTTTTTTCAGCCTATTTCTTTGATGCGCCCATTCCACGAGCCGGTAGCATAAACTTTCAAACGAAATCCCTGCTGCACGTGCTGCTTTGGGCAAAAGGCTTAAGTCGGTTAATCCCGGAATCGAATTGGCTTCGAGCACATAAGGATTGTTCTGGCTATCCACCATGATGTCCACCCGGGAGAAATCTCTAAGCTGAAGTGCCTTGTGCACCTTAAGCGCCAGAGCTTGAAGACGCCGGCTAAGGACCTTAGCGATGGGTGCCGGAGCCAGGTATTTTGTCATGCCTCGCGTGTACTTGGCGCGGTAGTCGTAAAAAGAACGCTTCGGGACCAGTTCGATAACAGGCAACGGTTTTTTGCCTAAAATCCCGACGGTAAATTCCCTTCCAAAAATTTTATTTTCAGCCAGCAGCTTATCATATTGCGAAAGCGCCTGCCTTATCTTATCGGCGGATTCGGCCAAATCTTCAACCAAAAATATCCCGACACTTGAACCATCCCGCAAGGGTTTAACAAAAAATGGCACCGAAACTTTAGAAAGGCGCTTTTCCCAATTCGACAGACTAAACTCAACCGAAGAGGGGGTGGGAATCCCATTCTTAACAAAAAGCCTTTTGGCCACACCTTTATCAAAGGCTTTACGGCTTCCCTCTGGATTAGAGCCGGTATAAGGGATGCGCTTCTTTTCAAGGTAGCGCTGGATTTCGCCGTCTTCGCCCCCGGCACCGTGTAAGGCCAGAAACGCAACGTCGATCCTGGAAAGTTTCCGCACCATAATCGCGGCTTGAGCCGGATCGATTTTAAGCAGAGAAAAGCCCGCTCCTCTCAAGGCCTGATAAACCGCTCGCCCGGAGCGAAGCGAGATCTTTCTTTCGGAAGAACTTCCTCCTGAAAGTATCCCGACCCTAAGGCTTTTCGATAATGCGAACTTCCCGTTCGAGGAAAACTTCTGTGGCATCGAGAACTGTTTTTTGGATTTTTTCGATTAACTCAATTACGTCAGAACTTTTGGCCTGACCGCAGTTAATAATATAATTACCGTGTTTTTCAGAAACCATCGCGCTGCCCACCCGGGTTCCTTTGAGCCCAAGTTTTTCAATCAATTGCCCGGCCGATGGGTTGGGAGCCTTCGGATTTTTAAAAATGGACCCGGAACTGGGGTGAAGGAGATCCTGCTTGCGGTTCCTATAATCAAAATTAGCACGGATCTCTTTTTCAATCTCCTCGGGTTTTCTGCGCCAAAGCAATAATTTGGCTTCCAACACAATACGGCCCTCTAAATTGGAGTGCCGGTAAGAAAACGCTAAGTCTTTCCTTGCTAGCCGTTCCTTGCTTCCGTCCTCGGAGAGAACTGTCACTTCTTCCACAAGATCGCCAATTTCATTCAACTGCCCGGGGAAACGGCTAAAACCGGCATTCATCACAACCGCCCCGCCTAGGGTACCGGGGATATTCGCCAAAAATTCCGCACCGCCAAGCCCTGCATTGCGGCATGCAAGCGCGAACCGGTAAAGGTGAACTCCGCTTGAGACCGTAACCCGCGGATTTTCCGGATCAAATTCGATCCGGTTATCCTGAAAATGAATGAGGGTGATCACAAGCCCCGGATAACCTGCGTCAGGGAAAATCACGTTGGACCCCTTGCCCAGGACCATAAATGAGATTTTTTCCTGGCGGGCAAACTCGATCGCTTCAAGGAGTTCGTCTTCACACGTCGGCTCGGCAAAATACAGGGCTTCGCCGCCGACCTGCATGGTCGTATATCGCGCCAGTAAAACGTTAGGCCGCAGCGAGACTTTTAAATCGGTTCGTAAACTCATCTGCAATGTCTCCAATATCGCCGGCCCCAAGAAATGCCACAATTCCCTTGGAATGATTTCGGTTTAAAAGGTAAGAAGTAATTTCATTTTTATCCACCACCCGGACATCCGGGTGACCGTTTTGTGCGACCTCTTGGTAAATCAGGTCCACTCCGATTTTTTCAGGATTTTTCTCGCCGGCTGAGTAAACTTCGGTCAGGATCAGTTCATCCGCATCCTGAAAAGCAGTTCCAAATTCCTTGAAAAAATGCTGGGTGCGCGAAAAACGGTGCGGCTGAAACACGACCGTCACATGATCCCCCATACGGCGAAGCGCACTGATCGAGGCACGAACCTCGGTCGGGTGATGCGCATAGTCATCAATAATGACAAGGCCCTCGGAGTTCCATTTCACTTCAAGCCGGCGTCCGGCTCCCCCAAAAAGAAAAAGAGGTTCACGCATCTCGTCAGGGTCCAGTCCAAGCTGAATTAAAAGCGTTAGGGCAGCCAGGGCATTGGCCACATTATGGATTCCAGGAACGGAAAGCTTGATCCGTGTGGCATAAAGCCCGGCTTCCACGAAATCAAACTCGGAACCAAAAGAATCAAGCCGGATATTCTCAGCGTAAAAGTCGGCTTTCGGAGAAAGGCCAAAACTGATACGCGGCTTTCCGCTTTCAAGCACGACCTGCTTAAGCGTGGGGTCATCGTCACTATAAATCACAACTCCCGGATCAATGGGATTTTTTAAAAATTTTGAAAAAGACGTCTCCAAATCCTTCAAATCGCGGTAGAAATCAAGGTGGTCCTCTTCAAGGTTGGTGATAACCGCATAACTTGGCGCGTAAAGCTCGTGGGATTTGTCACTTTCATCCACTTCCGAGACCCACAAATCAGGATCCCCCAGAAGGGTATTGGATCCGAGGTTTTTAATCACTCCTCCCACAAGGCAGGTGGGATTTTTTCCAAGTTCCGACAAAATAAAGGAAACCATCCCAGACGTCGTGGTCTTGCCGTGAGTTCCGGTCACTGCAATGGAGGTCTTGGCGCGGTTGAAAAGAGACGATAAAACTTCGGCGCGGTGATAAACACGCAGCCCCATTTCGCGCGCGGTACGAAGTTCCAGATGATCCGCCGCTATCGCGGAAGAATAAATAATAAGATCCGCCCCTTCAAAGGTAATTTGGTTTTGCCCGATGTAAACGGGAATACCGTCCTGCGTTAGCTGCCGGGTCGTGAGGGATTCCTTAGAGTCGGAGCCCGCGATTTGCAGCCCAAGATATTTCAAAACACGGGCAAGCGCGCTCATCCCGATACCGCCGATTCCAATCAAATAAGCGTATTTTGAACTTCCGATCAGGTCCTGGTAGAAAGCTGCCATGTCGTCTCCGTTTTCAAGAACTTTTCCGCAATCTCCGCGAGCCGCAATGCCGCATCCGGACTTGAGAGCTTTTCAAGCGCCTCAGCCATTCTGGTTCTAAGGTTCAAATCCGCATAAAATATCCGGATCTGGGCGAGAAGCCAGGCGCTATTCAACACCGATTCCTCGCGCATCACCACACCCCCGCGTTTAGCGAAAAATTCCGCATTTTCCTTTTGATGGGCGCCGGCATAAGGATACGGAACAACCACAGCCGGCACTTTAAAAAGTGCCAGCTCAAAAAGCGTATTCGCTCCCGCCCGCGTGATGGCCAAATCGGCATTCGTGTAAAGCTCGTGCATACGGTCAAAAAACGGAAAAGTCTTAGCTTGAATGTTCATTGTTTGATAGTCGCGTGTGACTGCAACAAAATCCGCTTGTCCCGTTATATGCATAACGGCAATTTTTTTCTTTTCTTCAGAAGAAAGCAGTGAAAAGGACTCTAAAACAATTTTATTCAGGCGATGAGCCCCCTGAGACCCCCCCACGATTAAAACCCGGAACTCAGGTTGTGCCGCCGGTTTCTTGAGGATTAATGCGGCTCTCCCAAGTTTCGAACGAATCGGAAGGCCCACGACCGCACGCACAGAAGGTTTTAATTCCGCCAAGGTTTCTTCGAAGGCCACGGCCACACCATCCGCGTGAGGAACGAGCCACTGGGTCGCTTTTCCGGGAACCTGATTCTGTTCATGAATCAAAACCGGAATTTTTTTCATTGCTGCAATCCTAAGACCCGGATAAGCCACGTAGCTTCCAAACCCGACGCAGAGATCGGGTTTCATCGTTGATAAATAGCGGAATGAGAGGATGAAGGCTCGGGCGAATTGTAACAAAAAACGAAGGGTTCGCAAGGAAATTCCCGACGGAAATGGAAAATCCGGAAGATAAATTACGAAATTGAAAACGCCGTTTTCCATCTCGCCTGAAAACTTCCTGGCCCGTTCACCTGTCACAAGCCAAAGCAAGCTTTCAGGGTGTTTTTCTCGGAAAACTTCCGCAAAGGCAAGCGCGGGAAAAAGATGTCCGCCCGACGGACCGGCAAAGACAGCGACACGGGCCATCCAACCTATCTCCGTTCCCGGGCCTGATGGTCCATCCCCATTAAAAGGCCTATCCCCATCAGGTTCACGACAATGGATGTACCTCCGTAACTGACAAAAGGAAGCGGCAGCCCTTTTGTCGGAACAAGCCCTGTTGCCACCATCATATTGACCAGCGCCTGAAACACGATGAGGAAGGTAATGGAGAGAATTAAGAGCCTCTCATATTCATGGCGTGAATTTCCCGCCATCTTAATGCCACAGAAAAAAATCAGCCCAAAAAGCAGCATAATGCCCAGAACACCAATCAAGCCCAACTCTTCGCCGATAATAGAAAGAATAAAGTCGTTATAGGCGGATGGAAGATAAAAAAGTTTTTGAGTGCTTTGCCCCAATCCAACCCCGTTGATCCCGCCCACCCCAAAAGCCAGAAAAGACTGGATCATTTGAAAGCCTGAGCCTTGAGGATCCTGCCAGGGGTTCAGGTAAGCAGTCACACGGCTTAATCGATAAGGCACGCGAATCACAAGGAAGTAAAGGACCGGCAGAAACATGAGGCTCGCGGTCATCACATACCTGAGGCGAATGCCGGCAAGAAAAAAAAGGATCGCAGAAACAATAAAAATAAAGGCACAGGAACCCAAATCCGGCTGAAGAACCGTCAAGCCGCAAACCACCATGATCAGCAGCAAGGGAGGGAAAAAAATCGCAAGGCTTCCTTTTTTAATGGCTTTTATTTTGCGGGAAAGATAATCACAGAGATAAAGGCTTGTGGCAAGTTTAGCAAACTCCGACGGCTGAAAATGAAACGATCCAAGCCGGAGCCACCGCTGGGCTCCACCCGCGGAATGCCCTATTCCCGGCAACAAAACGACGACTAAAAGGGCGATGGTACCCATTAAAAGCGTCCGCGCATGCTTCTTCCAAAAGGCAATCGGGACAGAAGCCGTCGCAAAAAGCAAAAGAGTCCCGATCACAACAAACAGCAGTTGGCGGTAAAGAAAATATTGGGAATTATGATAGGTTCTTTCCGCATAAACGGCGCTTGCGCTGTAGGTCATTACAACGCCGATCCCTACAAGAAGATAGACCGCGATAAATAGAATTCGAGCTGATTTAGACATAAAAATTACCTGGGTGCAGGCACCGCTGCCAATTCATGAACAAGCTGCTTAAAATGGTTGCCGCGTTCTATATAGTTTTTAAACATGTCGAAACTCGCGCAGGCCGGAGAAAGCAAAACCGTATCTCCGCAAGTCGCAAGCTGATGCGCAAGCCCGACGGCATGTTTAAAATTTTCAGCTTCCTTGAGAGGGCATGCCCCCTGCCAGGCCTCGCGCAAAACCGGCCGGGCCTCTCCGATTAAAATCGCTTTTTTAACTTTTTTCTTCAAGAGCTCGCGGATCGCGTGAAAATCCTTTGTTTTCGGATGCCCGCCGGCAAGTAAAATGACCTTTTGGTCAGGGAATTTTTCAAGACCCCACTTAAGCGAAGCCACCGTCGTGCATTTAGAATCATTCACATAGTCCACGCCCTCCGAGACAAGGAATTTTTCAAGGCGGTGTTCAATCCCTTCAAAGGATCCGAGCACTTGATCAACATCCCGGGACTTGCATCCAAAAAGACCCGCGACAAGGCGCACCGCTTCTTCATTGGGGTTCTGATTCCCTTCGCCAAAATTGAAAATCCTGGCATTAAATGGATAATCAGGAAAAAATTGCTGCCGGTCACGCACGCGGAAAACTGCAGCCTCCTGCGAAGTCTGGTTTTTAAAAATCTTAAGCTTGGAGGCTGCGTATTCTGCCATATCCTTATGCCAGTCTTCGTGATTAGGGCTAAGATTGAGTAAAACAGCCACTTGCGGCCGGAAACTTTCGCAGTGTTCCAGCTGAAAAGAACTCACTTCGAGCACCACAAAATCATTTTCCGTGATTCCGGCAATCTCCCCTATCCACGGATTTCCAATGTTGCCGCAGCTTACCGCTTTAAATCCTCCCCTTTGCAATGCCCGCGTGATGAGGGTCGTAACAGTCGTCTTTCCTGAGGTGCCGGTCACCGCAATAATTTTTGAAGACGGCGAAAACCAGCTTGCAACCTCAATTTCACTATAGATAGGAATGTTTCGGCCGCGAAGGGTGCCATAAATATTACTTGTGGGAGGAATGCCGGGTGAAATTAAAACCCAATCGGATTCAAGGATTTTTTCCGTCGTATGCCTTCCACATTCACCGTCAATTCCCTTTTTCCGCAGTTTCTCCAAACGTTCGCGCAGTATTTCTGAATCCCCTTCATCTGAAACCCAAACCTCAAATCCCTTTCCGCAAAGAAATAGCGCACTCTCAAACCCGCTCACTCCCAGCCCCAGAATCGTTACCTTCTTCCCCGGCATCTTCATTTTCTTACCTCACCTTAAGGGTACTTACGCCGACAACGGCGAGGACCAGGGCAATGATCCAGAGTCGCACGGTCACCTTGGATTCGGGCCAGCCTTTAAGCTGCAAGTGGTGGTGAAAAGGCGACATTAAAAAAATCCGTTTTTTAAACAGTTTAAAACTCGCCACCTGCAAGATCACGGAGAGCGCTTCCCAAACAAATATTCCGCCGACAACCATAAGGACAATTTCCTTCTTTGTCAGCACGGCAATGGCGCCCAACACCCCTCCGAGAGAAAGCGATCCTGTGTCCCCCATCATCACCTCTGCCGGATAAGAGTTAAACCAGAGGAATCCCGCGCTGGCACCGACAAGGGCGGAGCAAAACACGGCTATTTCTCCGGCATCCGCCACGTAAGGGATATTAAGGTAGGCTGAAAAGTCGATGCGCCCCACAAGATACGAAATAATGGCAAAGGCCGCAGTGGTAAAAAGTGTGCAGCCAATGGCGAGCCCGTCCAGACCGTCGGTTAAATTCAAAGCGTTTGAGGATCCAACCAGCACAAGAATCACAAAAGGAATAAAAAAGATGCCTAAATAAATCATGCCTTTTTTGATCAGCGGCAGATAAAGCCATTTGTCAAAACCGGGATCCATATAAAGGAAAAGCCCCAACGCCAGGCCTGCCACAAGTTGCCCCAGGAGCTTTGTGAAAGAACTCAACCCCCGCGAGCTTTTTGATTTTAATTTAATCCAATCATCCAGAAATCCGACCATCCCAAACCACAGGATAATCCCTAAGAGAAGCCATACAAAACGGTTGGTTAAATTTCCCCACAAAAGCATAGAGATCGTCACACTGGCCACCACCAAAATCCCGCCCATTGTCGGCACACTGGCCTTGTGAGCAAAAAAACCGTGAATCGAAGGGGCGTGGTCTCTTTTTTGGTTTGCGGTGGCCTTCATCCCTTTGAGCCATTCAATCACGGAAGGGCCAAGCCAGAGACAGAGAAGAAAAGCGGTGATGCTCGCTCCCGCAGAGCGGATCGTGATGTAACGGAAAAGATTGAAAAAAGTCGATGTGTCTTTAAAATAATGGAGGAAATAAAACATATTAAAAGTGATTCACGCTATCGGGTGACGGGCTGGGAACAATCAAGCTTCTCTTTTAGTGTTTTCATGACCTCTTCAATTTTCATGCCTCGAGAAGCCTTCAGAAGCAAACAATCCCCTGGCTTAATCAAGGTCAACAAAAAATCGGCTAACTCCCTGGAATTTTTAAAATGACGGGCAAGCACTGAAGTTTTTTTTGCCTCAATCGCTGCAATACTTCCCGCGGTGCGACTGCCATACGCCAGGACCGCGTCAAAACCAAAACCTGCGATTTGGTGTCCGAGGGCTTCATGGAACTTTGCTTCTTCCGGGCCCAGTTCGAGCATGTCGGCAAAAACGAGGATCTTTCGGCCTGAAGCCGGCAATGCATCAAAGGATTCAAGGGCTTTAAGAAAGGATGCCGGGTTGGCATTATAGCCGTCATAAATCAATTGAATTCCGCCCGGAAGCCGCCGCTCCTGAAACCGGCCGGAAGGTAATTTGAAATCCCCCCACACTTCCGGTATATCTTCCAGCGGCACTCCCAACGCTTCGATCATCGCAAGCGCCAACCCTGCGTTACGGGCAAAAAAAGCGGCCATCCCCGGAAAGGAAAATCTCTTTTTGCCTTTTGCGACAAATGAAACAAAACCCTTCTCAAGGCGAATATCCCCTATCCGGAAATGAGCTTCAGGGGAAGTTCCAACACGGATAAGATTTAAATTTAATTTCTGAGCTCTTTCAAATAATTTTAAATCGTCATCCGGAAGAACCGCCGCGGCTCCTTGAGGAAAGGTTTCAAATAATTCCATTTTTGTCTGATAAATCCCTTCGAGGGACCCGAACCCTTCCAGGTGGCAGGACGAAATTTGAGTGATGATGCCTGCTGTTGGTTTTAAAATTTCTGCCAGGTAACGGATTTCCCCAATATGATTAGCCCCAAGCTCCGCCACACAAAATTGGTGAGTTGGGTTGAGTCCGAGGAGCGTTAGAGGAAGGCCCAGATGATTATTAAAATTTCCGGAGCTTGCCAGCACAGAAAAGCGTTTACGTAAAAGATAGGTCACAAATTCTTTCGTGCTGGTCTTGGCCACACTTCCTGTGATCCCGATCGTTGGAAGATTAAAATGGGATCGATGCCATACGGCAAGGTCGTGCAGGGAAATTTCAGGATCAGGGACAGGTAGAAGATTTTGAAAAAGTTCCGGCCGATCTAAAAAACGGCCCTCTTGAGCCTCAAAAACAGCTTGGCTGATTAAAGCCCCGGAAGCCCCTTTCCTGAAAGCTTCCTCCAGATACTGGTGGCCATCTTGCTGGCTCCCTTGAAGGGCAATGAAAAGATTGCCCGGGATGAGGGTTCTTGTATCAAGGGAAGCGCCGCTCGCTTGAGAAGCAGGATTTAAAAGGACGGGCGCTACTTTAAGGAAACGAGCCGCTTCAGGAAAAGAAAACACGGCTTTTCCTTTTGAGGAATTCCTGAACCACTAACCGGTCATCAAAAACGATCTTTTTGTCGCCCAGAATCTGATAATCCTCGTGGCCTTTGCCCAAGACGAAAACAACGTCACCCGGCTCACTTAAGGAAATTAACTTTTCAATCGCAAGCCGCCGGTCCAGGATCTCGTAAATCTCCGGTGTCACGGTTTTCTCTAAAGGTATCCCCTTTTTGATATCCTCTAAAATCAGTTCCGGATCTTCGGAACGGGGATTGTCGCTGGTTAAAAACACAAGATCCGAATAGCGGCAGGCAGCCTGCATCATCAAAGGCCGTTTGGTCCGGTCCCGATCCCCTCCGCATCCGAAAAGAGTGAGAATCCTGCGTGGGTTGAGTTTGCGGGCCTCACCCAAAACGTTTTCAAAAGCGTCCGGCGTGTGGGCATAATCGACAAATACCTGGAAGTCTCCGCTGCCGGGAATGCGCTCCAACCGGCCGGGAACCCCTGCAATTTCCTGCAAAGATCCCCGGAAATCTTCCAAATCAAACCCCAGGAGATCCAAAGCTCCAAGAACCGCGACCATGTTGGCCACATTGTGCCGCATGGGAAGACGGATCTGAAACGGGATTTTCCGGTTCCCGAACCGGAGTTTGAAATGACTTCCCTGAAAAGAGGTGTGAATGTCAAAAGCCTCATAGTCGGCAGGCTCATGCATACTAAAGCTCTTTGCGGAAAGCGCTTCTTCAAGAAGCCTTCGCCCGTAGAGACAGTCGCGATTGATCAACATTTTTTTGGGAAGCGGCGGCTGGGTAAACAAAAGGCGCTTGGTCTGAAAATACCTTTCCATCGTTTTGTGATAATCCAGGTGGTCCTGGGTAAGCTGGGTAAACAGGGCTAATTCAAATTCAATGCCGTGGACGCGGTGCTGGTCAAGGGCATGCGAAGAAACTTCCATGACACAATACCGGACATTTTCATGGCGCATCTGTTTTAAAAGAGGAAAAAGCGTTTCCGCTCCCGGCGTCGTATTGGGTGCCATAAACTTTTGATTCGGGAGTTGATACCAAAGCGTTCCAACGTAAGCCGCTTTCGCTTTTTCACTAAGCAGTCGTTGCAGCAGATAGGCAATGGTGGTTTTGCCGTTGGTCCCGGTAACACCGATGATTTTGACTTTTTGATCCGGAGACTGATAAAAGCGCTTTAGGAGTTCCGCAAGACAAATCTGCGTATTGGAGACACGGATCCCGGTTACATGGGAAGGGATACCAATTTCCGGAGTTTGTTCATAAAGAATCGCCGAAGCCTTGGCTAAGATCGCTTGGCCTAGAAAATCATGGCCGTCCATACGTGACCCGCGGCAGGCCACAAAAAGTCCGCCGGCTCCAATGGCACGTGAATCGGAAGTAATGTCTTTAATGGTCCGGTGAGGATCCCAATGAATTTTTTCTAAAATCGGAATACCCTGAAGAAGGATATCCAATCTCATAATGAAGTTCCCTTTCAAAGGTTGGCTGATTCAACCGCAGGAGCTGAATCGGCAGCCCCGGCACCGTCCCGGCGCGGGGTAAAATCCAGATTTAAAAGAGGCGAATGGGCTTTAAGAACATTGACTTCTTCAAGCCCTTGTTTTCCTATTTCGAAATCGGCAAAAAAATCATTAAACTTTAAATCCTTTAGGCCCTGGCTCTCGGCCCACTCTCCCAAAAGAGAGGTTTGCAAGTCACGGCCTGATATTTTGACACGAATCCGTCTTTGATTCAAAAGAGAAATGAGGTCATAATCAATTTTCAAATCGCCTGAGATGAGTTTGAGTCTGTCCGGCCAGGTAAAATGGGCCGTCTTCAGTTCAAACGACGGCTGAAAAAAAACAGGCCATAAAATTCCTTCAACCTTGATCGCAAGCCGGTGTTCAATTTCCTGCCGGACCCAAAGGCCTAACGCGAGCGGCCCTCCCCACCCCAGGATGCATAGAATCAATAAAATAACAGCGATCAGTTTTTTAAGTCCCATCGAAGCCGGCTATGTCCCGCTTACCACGTTCAGATCGGCTGAGTATTTTTTAGGCGAGATAACAATTTCTACCCGCCGATTGACAAGCCGGCCTTCGGGTGTGGAATTCGAAACCACAGGCTGGAACTCGCCGTACCCCACGGCGGCAAACCGTTGGGGCTCAAGCCCTCGTGCTTCCACAAAGTAATGCACCACTTCCGTGGCCCTGGCTGTGGACAATTCCCAATTGGAGGGCCAATTGGAATACCCAATAGGAACATTATCCGTATGTCCTTCGATATAAACCATTTGATCGGGAACTTCGTTTTGCAAAATTTCCGCCATTTTATCCAGGGCTTCCTTTGCAGAGTCGAGCAAATCGGCTTTTCCGGACTCGAAAAGGACACGGTCAAGAACCGTGACCACAAGCCCCTTCGCTTGCATTGAAACCGCCACATTTCCCTCGTCGACTTCCTGGCTCAATTTATCTTCAACCTGCCTTTTGGCTTTCTTGAGCCCTGCATCGTCCAGCTCGACTTGTCGGTTACGGGGTTTGGCCTGGGGGGGTTGAGTGTCCGCAAACTCATCATTCAGTCGCATCACCTCGCGATTAAGCTCATCAATGGTCTCATTCTGTTCGCGGATGGTTTGCCTGAAATCAGCAACTTCAGGGGTTTCTGTACAGCCAGAGAAAATTGAACAGAAAATGAAAAGACCTGGCGCGAGGTAAGAGATTTTCTTCAAAATGGGGAACTCCGATTTATTCCAGAAAAATAACGTAAAGGCCTAAAGCGAGACCCGCAAACACGGCTAAAAAAGAAAGCGCCAGCAGCAAGCCAAAAAAAGGGTTGAGGCGGGCGGGCTTACCAACTGCTGACAAGTTTTCTTCCTGCGAATCGATATTGGGTTTTTCTATCCGGATACCGCGTTTATTCATGATGCTGCAACGTGAAAAACCTTGGTCGCCCCCTTCTGAATGCGCTTCATTTTCTCCAGAATCTCTTTTCTTTCCATGACTTTCATAAAACTATCCACCACCCGGGGATCAAACTGAGTACCGCGATTGGATTGGATTTCTTTTAAGGCTTGCTCGATGGTCATGGGTTCACGATAACTGCGCTTGGAAATCATCGCGATCGCTGAGTTTACCACAGAAACAATACGGGCGCCAATAGGGATTTCCTCACCTTTCAACCCCTGGGGATACCCTTTTCCATCAAAGCGTTCGTGATGGTGCAGGACAATCGGAATCACCGGCTGAAGTGAGGAAATGGACCGCAGCAGATTCGCACCGCGACTCGGAATCCGCTTGATTAATTCGAATTCCTTGGGTGTCAATTTTCCTTTTTTATGCCACACCTTTTCTCGAAGGGCCAGCGCACCGGTATCCAGAAGTAAAATGGCACGCTGGAGAAAAACAAGCTCCCTGCTTGAAAGCCCAAGTTCCTTACCCACCTCGATCACAATTTCTCCAAAAACAGGCAGCTGGGTACGGTCTCCCCCAAAGTTCAGTTCTAATAGCTCGTTGATGGTTTTGATGCTTCCCAGGGTAAGCTGTTCCGTTTCTTCAAAGAGCCGGGAATTTTTGATGGCCACGACAGCCTGTTCAGAAAGGGATTTTAAAATTTCAAGATCTGTTTTGGTAAAAGGCTGGGCGTCAATTTTGTCCCAGAGGGTAATCACCCCCACGACATCATCTTCAATAAACGGCACCGCAATGGAATGCCGGTTGAGATGAAAATCACCCGTCTGGGCAATTCGCCCTTCAAGCCCTCTTCCGATGAGAAGCCTTTTGTGATGCACAAAGCGCCGGTTCTCTCCAAAAGAAAAATAAGGAAGCAAATAATGTTGTTCCGGATCCACAAGCATAATGGCGCATCCCGTGGCCTTAAGGACCTGCGCGCTCAGACGCCCAATCCGAGGGAGAAGGTCTTTCAGGCGGAGGGAGGAACTGATCACGCGATGAACCGAATGCATGGTGGAAAGCGCCAGAGCTCTTGGATGAACCGTCTCGTAAAAATTATTCAACTCAAAACTTTTATAGGCAAGCTCCACCTGAGCATCAAGAAAATGATTGAAAAGTTCCAGGAGCGGCTGCAACCTTTTTTCCGGCAGCGTAAAAGAACAAAGAAACAGGATGGCTTTAAGCCGGCTAAGGTGTTTAAGGGCAAAAATAGCCCCATTTTTTCCGAATGCACAACGGTAAAAGGTGGGGAGTTGGTCGATGTTTTCGTCGTCGCGGGCAAGCTGTTCGGCATATTTTATCAAAAAAGCTTCACAGCTTTGCTGATTCGAGTTCGATCCGGCGTAAAAAGTGCAATTCCCTTTGCGGTCAAGACGGATGATCCGTGCTCCATTTTCCTCTATCAGCACCATCCACCCCAGGGGACGTCCAAAAGCACGGTTGTAGGATTTATACCCTTCCTGCCACTGGGGATTCGGCAGAAGGAACTGTTCAATGACCGTTGCTGCGTGATGATTTTTTTTCATGGATTACCCAGTACAGCATTAGGATTGAAATTGCCAGTTGGCGATTTCAATCATGTACAGTGCCGTGTACCCATACATCATCGTAGTCGGACATCAAGTCCGACACACTTTCGGAGAAGAACATCAAGTTCTTCCCGAAAAGCGCTCGCGCAAAAAGCGCGCAGTGCGATGAGTACTGGCGCAAAAACGCCGGTAAAATCAAAAGAAACACGGCACTATTGGTAATTATACCCGTTTTATACCCTTTCGTAGGGTTCAAAGAAACGGCGGTATTCGTCCAATACAGACCGGTCCGTCATCCCGGCGATGTGGTCGCAGATCATCCGGTGCGCCCCCTCTTTCTTCGACCGGGTCAGAACCTCCGGCGGAAGCTGTGCCGGCTTTTCAAGATACACCTGAAAAAGCGCCTTGATAAAACGCTGGCCCTTGCCCGTCATGCGGACAACCCGGTAATGCTGATAGAGATTCTGGTTTAAGAATTTTTTAAGCTGCAAGTGGTCGCGGCGCATAGTTTCAGAAAAACTCACGACCGGTTTTCCCAGTTTCTGCAAATCCTCGAGTGTCTCGATGCTCCATTTTTTGAGATTCACCACGGTGGTTTCAATTAAATCCGTGGTCAGCCGGTTGATCATGAGCCGGATGGTCAATCGCTTTCTGTGAAGGGAAGAAATTGTTTTATATTTTTTCTGGATATAGCGAAGACTATGCTCCCAGAGAGCCATCCCGGCAAGTTGATCTTCATTTAAAAGTTCCGCGCGCAGGCCATCATCCAGATCATGGCTGTTGTAGGCAATTTCATCGGCAATATCCACAAGTTCGGCTTCAAGGCTTCTGAAATGTTCGCTTTTATTCCGGTAAAAATGTTCGGGGTGTTTTTTCAAGCCTTCCCTTGTTTCAAAGGTCAGGTTTAATCCCGGAAATTCAGGGTAACTATCCTCCAATTTTTCAACGATCCTGAGGCAATGGACATTATGCTCAAACCCCCCGTGATCTTTCATCAGTTCCTCAAGCGCCCATTGGCCGGCGTGACCAAAGGGGCCGTGGCCCAGGTCATGAGCCAATGCAATGGTCTCGACCAAATCCTCATTCAGTTTAAGTGCCCGGGCAATGGAACGGGCAATCTGGGAGGTTTCCAGAGTATGGGTCAAACGCGTCCGGTAATGATCCCCTTCATGATTGACAAACACTTGCGTTTTATATTGCAGGCGTCTGAAGGCGGTTGAATGAATAATCCGGTCCCGGTCGCGCTGAAAAGGAGTCCTTAATTCATGCTCTTTTTCGGGATACGCGCGGCCGCGTGTTTCAGAGCTCTTGATGGCGTAGGCTGCTAAATTGTCCGCTTCCTGATTTTGGTATGAAAAGCGTGTAACTTTCATATTTATTTTTTGGATGGCCGCCGGCCGGATTTCAATTTGCGAGAGAGCGTCTCATAAACCGATTCAAGCGACTCTGAGATCACCTTGGTCTCGGCGATCGAGGGCATAAAATTCACATCCCCTTTCCAGCGAGGCACAACGTGCAAATGCATGTGATGCGGGACGCCTGCCCCTCCCACCCTGCCAAGATTCATGCCGACATTAAAACCGTGGGGCTTCCACGCCCTTTTCATAGCGAGACGCACCTCTTCATAAAGATTGATCCAGTCAAGCTTCTCCCTGTCCGTCAGGGCATGCACCGAATCCACATGGCGAACCGGCACAATCATGACATGGCCATTATTATAAGGATAGCGGTTCAAAATGACAAAACTTGACGCGCTCCGTTTGAGGATATAATTGCGGGTATCCTGTTTTTCTCGGAGAAGACGGCAAAAAAGACAGCCCCTATCTTTGCGCACTTTAGGCCGTAAGTACGCTTTGCGCCACGGCGCCCACAGACGATCCATCTTCACCCCTCATCAAAATGATTTTGGGCAGGTTGTAAAGGTCCAGCAGCGCATTGAAGTTGCGCAAATCCCATATCTGAATTTCCGCCTGCTGTGCCATTAGCTTGGCGTTTTGGTCAATGCCCGCCAGCGCCACAAGGATCTTCCGCTGGATTTTTTTTCGGTAATGCTTCATCTCATCAAGGAAAAAGGTGACATCTTCTTCATGAATAGGCTCCCGGGCGATTTGACAAATCCAGCGCACATTCGCCTTGCGGGCCAAGAGCGGAAAAAGCCGGCCGTTGGAAGGTCGGAAGGCAATTTCTGAAAAGTGCGGGCAGCAAATCTTTCGTTGATCGACTTCCACGAGATCGTTGCGGAATTCTTTAAAAAGGTTTTCAGCACGTACCGTCACATCGACCCTGGCTTCGGCTTCAACCTGCCGAAAAGCTTGTTCCAAGGCCCCGGATAAGGACACCTTTAAAGACTCCAAATGAGGCTGGTGCAGCTGGTTTTTCTTTTGAAAAACCTCCCGCAGCCAGAAGCGAAACAAGGGATCCTCTAAAGCATAAAAGGAACCTCTTTTCGCTATGACTTCTTCCTGAACAAGACGATGAAGGATTTTCTTTGTTTCACGAATTTTTTTTCCGATATAAGTTGAGATCCCAAGAACCTTTCGCCTCCCTTCGCTTATCGCGAGCAGAGCCCTGAAATACGGCGCATTATCTTTCGAAAATTTTCCGTATAATTTTAACCGCCCTTCAAACCGCAGAAACATTCTTCCGTGCAAATCAAAGAACTCCTGATGGAAAGCCGTGAGCAGGTTTTCTGTTGAAACCTCCTCGCGCTCACCAAGATCCAAACACTGGAGCCGTTCCAATAAAAGCTCAAGATAGGCGGGAATGCCGTCCGTCATATAAATGATGAATTTTTTCTGGGCATCCGTGAAATGGCGCACCGGCATCCGCCGCTTTAGAAAGTCAACCACTTCCTCAAATCCCCACGGAAGCATTTCAATCACCTCAAAATTTCCGAAAAGAAGCGAGAGTTTATCATGAAAGATCTCCCGCGCCTTTCTCGGGCAGGAGCTTGTCACAAGATAAAGGGTTTCTTTCTCCACCATAATTTCTTTCCCAAGCAAGGCAAAGGGATCGGGTGACGGCACATGCTCGAGGCCCTGGAATTCATCAATCATGAGCACGACTTTCTTACCCATTTCCTCCGCCAGTACATTGGTCAGGGAGAAAAGCTCCCGGGCAGAAGCCGCATTCTTTTCTCCCCGCCGCAGCATTTTCTTAAACCGCCTGATTTTTTCCACCGTCTGAGGGATTACTCCCTCAGCTTGGGCAAGCGCCGCTTGGAAATCTTCCGGAAGGTCACTTTTTGGGTTTTGCGTAAGAAAGAAACCGGCCAAAAGGGCGTGGAGCCAGCGGTCAATCAAATGATCATAATCAAGGACTTCGGCATTCACATAGATAGGTAGGAGGGACGAGCGGGAAGACAGGGTTTGATAGATGGCATTCAGGAGGTGGGTCTTACCAAAACCCTCCGGGCCGATGAGGCCAATATTCTGGCGATACCCGTTTTGCAGGGCGTCAACCCACTTCTCGATTCTTTCGCGTATTTGATCCCGCTTAAAAGAAGAAGATAGCTCTGCCGGCATATTCCTGAAGGTGATTTTTGATTTTCTAGTTTCTTAACAAGGAAAGGAAGAGACAGGCGGTTTACGGCGTTAACGAGTTTGAAGAGTAAAAAACAAAATAAAAACAAAATTGCCTGACGAAAACTTCCCGCTTTTCTTCCTTTTGAAGTTTATCTTACAAATTTCACGAAAGAAAGCAAGCACTAAAATCAATTTTTTTATACACGCCCCGTTAAAATTACGCTTTGAAATTTTTCCGGACAAACCCGCCAAGATAAACGGCTAAAATGGCCGCTGCCGCAAATGAACCTATGCCCGTCAGCCCATCCCAAATATTTTTTGTTCGAAAATAGTGCTCGATTTCCCACACGCCGAGACCGAATGAAAATAAAACGGCCGACCCAATTAAAACAACATGAAAATAAAGCAAAGACATGGCATCTCCTTATATATCTTCCCACGCGCTGTGGTATCCGCCGACGGACTCGACGTAATTTAAGAAATCCTGATAAAAATCCAGCGTCGAGATTGTCCCACTATCCCCAATCACAATCAATTTTCTTTTTGCACGCGTCATCGCCACATTCATCCGGCGCGTATCGGCCAAAAAACCCAGCTGCCCCGTCGTATTGGAACGCACAAGTGAGACGATGACAACTTCTTTTTCTCTTCCCTGAAAAGCATCGATGCTATCGATTTCAGGCAGTCTGGTATCGGGTGCCTCTTCCCTATCCGGCAGGATCCTGCCAGCCAACAATTTTACTTGGGCGCTGTAGGGACTAATGATAGCAATGGAATCGGCCGGGACACCGGCCCGAAGCAGCCGCTGATATTCCTTCTCCACGAGTTTCGCTTCGTCTTCATTATACCGGCTCACACCTCCTGGCTCGGTTTTCTCTTCATACCCCATACCAGCCGTATCTAAGAAAAGAACGGGAGATTCCGTCAGTTCCTCATGACGTATTCCGGGCAGATCCCGAAGGGTATGCGTTTGAACGCTTGGATGAGCCACGAGCTCTCCTTCGTAAAACTCACGGGAAGAAAACTGCATAATTTTTTCATTCATCCGGTATTGAAGTTTTAGGCGTATTTTTGACTCCTCGTTTAGCACTTCGTGCAGCCGCTCAAACAAGGAAAATCGCAAACTTTGACGCCCTGTCTTTGGGGAAAAAACCGTGGGCGGAAGCTGGCAATGGTCCCCGGCGAGAATGACTTTCCGGCCTCGCAAGAGAGGGATCCACGTGCCGGGTTCAACGGCCTGCGTGGCTTCATCAATCATCACCCAATCAAAGTGACGCGCTTTTAAAATCGGGTCCCCGCACCCCGTGTGGGTTGCTACCACCACATCTGAAACATTCCACACTTGATGAAAGATTTCATTCTTCAGATTGCGTATGTCTTTACGAAGCATGACCCTTTCTTCATGAAGCGCCCTTTTTTCTTCCCAGGTCATGACCCGCCTGTCGCTACGCCTTTCCTTTTGCCGCTCCAACTGCTCAATGCGCGCTTCATTTTCTTCAATCATTTTGGCAAAAGGATGCCTTGCCAATTTAAAACTTAAAGTATGATCCCGTATCCGTTCCGTCATGCGCGCCGGGTGCCCGAGCCGTGTCACAGGAACATCAGCCGCAACGAGATAATCCACCACATTGTCACAGGCCGCATTGCTTGGAGCAGAAACCAGGACACTTTGGCCCAGCCTTTTCGCCTGGCGGATGATTTCGACCAGCACCAGCGTTTTCCCGGTCCCGGGAGGACCATGAATAAGAAGGATGTCTTCGGCCGCAAGCGCCTTGATAACGGCTTGACGCTGATCCTCGTTGAGATTGGAGTTTAAAAATTCAATTTTGTTCTGCGCAATCGGCTCTCCTATGCGCGGCTTTCTCAATCCAAGGGTAATATGGCGGAGATACGAAAGATGAGAATGGCTGGCTTCGCGCACTTCTTTGAGGGATTCGTACATACGCTGGTACGTGGTCTGATTTTCGCTGAGATTTAAATGATAAAACTGTTCGTGCCCCACCCACCCCGGGAGCCTCGCCGTAAAGGCCACGATAATGCTGAATCGGCTCCGGTCATAAACGGTTCCAACCGGGCGTTCGGTTTCCGCAGTTTGAAAGCCGGAAAGTTTCACAACGTCCCCGGCCCGAAACGTATACCGCGGCAAGGGACGGCGATCCGGAAACCCCAGGGTCAAAAGCCGGTGCCCCGAGGGATTAAAATGCATCTCAAGAAGGACAAGCCGCAAAAGGGCCTTGCCTCCCCGTTCCCTTTCTTCGGGTTTTTTATCCAGGTACTCTGTTTTAAATTTCCCGCGGTCTTCTCTTTCTTCCTCACGCAGTAATCGCTCAAGCCGGGAAAAATGTTCCCGGGTAATTTCGTCCTCGTCAATAACCGTTCTTTTTTTATGTTTATCCGTCATTTTCATTTCTTCCAGCCGAATTGCTTGAGGATATCGGTAAATCTTGAATTCTCCATTGAAAGCGGCGGCAGGTATTCACTTGCCAGGGTGCGCTTCCACCAATTGCCTGTTTTCTTTTTTTCTTCCGGATTGGTAAAGTGATATTCATAAAGAAGCGCACGCACATATTTGGGTGGTTGGATTGGAAAGGGATCATTCGCCAAAAGGCTCAAGGTATCGCGATCTCCTTCGAGCAGCTTGGCCGCCAGATTCAAAATCCAGGGATGGTAACGGAAACTGGACATCGCGGCAAACCATATCTGCCAATCGAGCCGGTAATGATAGGGCGACATTAAACACGGCATGCGGCGAATATCCCCGGGTTTGCATTTGAATTCATATTCCTTCCATTCGGTGGCATCCGTCAATTGTTTCTCCTCGGTTCCTTCCAGGACCACTTCCATTCTTGTTTTGGTGATGCTGCCAAAAGCGCCGTAAGTGTTCACAAGATGCAGCGGAGTGAAAGACGCGTTCATCATCTGGCGGGGTGAAAAAAGGTTCACCGTAGGTGCGATACTTAAAAATAGAATCAGGCCGGTTAAACTTATCAGGACGCCTTTTCGGATATACCCGGATGCCTTTACCTGGGGCAGTTTAACAAACGGAAACGCTTTTGAATAGAACCGGTCATCAAAACAAGGGATGCAAAGCACAATCGTTATATAATTCAGCCACGATAAATTGCCGCTGACTGTGAGTATGCTTTGAAAAAGGATTGTGAATCCCCCGGCAACATAGCCCACGACACCCGGAACCAACAATCCCCACGGGACCACAAGCTCTACAAAATGGTTAAACAACACGCTTGCCTTATGCGCGGCCGGAGGGAGCCAGTGAAAATACCAGCTTAAAGGATTGGGAACCGGCTGGGTCTCATAGTGATAGATCATACAGGTCAGGTCACGCCAGCATTCATCCCCGCGCAGTTTAATCAGGCCGGCGCCAAACATCAGCCGAAAAAGCACCCAGCGCAACAACCAGATCACAACCTTCGGGGCTTCGGTTTCTGAGGAACCTAAAAAGATGGCGAGAAAACCCGTCTCAAGCAGCATCGTTTCCCAGCCAAAACCGTAGAACACCTGCCCTACATTCACGAAAGAAAGATACAACACCCACAGCAGAAACCAAACAAGGGATGAAAACCAAATCCCAAATTTTTCTGAAAAGCCGGCGAGCGCAATCGCGGCAAGCATAACGCCTGACCAGGCAAGGACGGAAGCCAAGACGTCCGAATAATAAAACCAGAAAAGGCTAGGGCTATCCCAGAAAGAAATACGCTGGGTCAAAAGCGGGACGGGCAAAAGCCCGTGCTCGCCCAAAAGCGGCCGGAACTGGTTAACGAGAATCAAAAAAGCAATGAGATAAATGAACGCAAGCGCTCTCTGAAAGCAAACCCGAGTCAGCTGATAATGCGCGGTAGAGGTTGTCACTTAAGAAGAGTTAAGGGTTTTAATGAAAAGAGCGGTTAAACAAGGCGTCGGTCCTTTGTTTCAGGAAACTCCAGGAAGATACCAATGTGAATTTTTTTTGAGCAGGGCTGGTTTCTGAACCTTTGGGATAAAGATCTGAGGACATTAAAGCATCTTTTCCGTGCCTGGCGCGTGTTTCGAGGATAAACTCACCGATGAGGCTCTTATCCCTGGGATTAACATCCATAAAAGTCGCTCCGACGCGGTATCCCCAGTGCTTGCGCTGCCCCGGTTTAATCCACATCACTTTGGCAAACACGGGGATCTCGACTTTTTTTTGCGGGAAGTTGATCACAATTTCAAGCTTGTGCCCTACCTCAAACTTATGATGACTTAAGAACTGGATTCCCGACTCTGAAATATCTATGAGGTTTGAAAGGTACTCCTTGCGGGCTTCATTGACCGAGGTAACCTTCATGACGTTGTGGGTCCTAGCACGGAATTCATTGCGTTTCTGGACCAGCAAGCGCTTCTTCATCTTACGCCGGCCCAGATCAAAGATTCTAAGGAAACTCATAAACACCTCTTTAATGGGGTGGTTTAATAACTTATCTCAAGCATACCCGCTGATTCCATGAACTACAAGGGCACTCAAGAGACCTTCTCCTTCAGGAAAGCGCTATTTCTGTTTTCCCCAAACCTTTTCAAGGTAGGCCTCCCGGCCGGACCCTGTCCGGTAAAGTTTGTAGTGAAGCGCGTTCTTTTTGTAATAGTCCTGGTGATAATCCTCCGCCGGATAAAACTCGGAAGCAGGGACGATTTCTGTCACGATGGGGTACTCTTTGTACCGGCCGGATTTTTCCTGCGCTTCTTTGGATGCAAGAGCCAATCTTTTTTGTTCTTCGTCGTGATAAAAAATCGCCGTGCGGTACTGGGACCCCACATCCGCAAATTGTTTGTTCGGGGTGGTCGGATCAATATTCCTCCAGAAAACATGCAGAAGCTCTTGATAATTAATGACGGTACTGTCATACAAGACTTCAACCGCTTCGGCGTGCCCTGTCATTCCGGAAGAGACTTCTTCATACGTGGGATTTTTCTTAGCCCCTCCGGTGTAACCGGACACAACACTCACAACGCCTTGCAATTTTTCATAAGGCGGCTCCATGCACCAAAAGCAACCGCCGGCAAAAGTGGCTTTTTGAAAATTTTCAGGATTAGCTTGTTTAGAGTTGCTCATGGGATCCTCTTTTCTGTGCTCTTGATTCTTTAAAAAAACATATCCCGCGCCCGTCACAATAGCAAGGATAACGACAAAAAAAAGAACTTTTTTCATCCCTTTTTCTCCCCATTTGCTACTTTATTAGATGACAAGCGAACAGAAAGGATTCTATCAAGCTTAGAAATAAAAAGGGACGGTTCTTATTAAAAGAAGAACCGTCCCTTTTTAACTGCTGAATCAATAATACTTACAATAACTTGCTGCGGTCTTTTTGCCAAGGGTATTCAGGCGTCATAAGCGGTGCTTTTTGGGCATCCGGCCAATTCCACGGTGCGGTCAGAAAATCAAGTAAACCTGTCCCTGTACGAAGTAACGTAAACCCCACCCCACGGGCCAATCCATACGTCCAACCTGCTGTCAAATTAATGTCATTGGACGTAAAGTTAATTTCCCTGGGAATTTCAACTAGGCCCGTTGCGGCATTGAGAAGTCCGCGGCCAAGCTTGTCATCCCATTGATACGCATCTGCGCTGCCGGCATCGGCCTGGGCGGCTACGCTGAGCAGCAAAAGCATCATGAGAATAAATAACCCTGTCTTCTTTTGAAATCTTCGATTTTTCATTTTGTTCTCCCTATTTAGATTGATTAACACCGCACTCATTAACGGCAAATTCACACTGAACTGAAACTCCATCATGGCGCCTTAAAGAGCCTGCTCTTTTTCCGTCAACCAATATTTGCCGCCGAGGATCCGCGCAATCATCATACTGGCGACATTGTCCCCCACGGCATTTACCATCGTCGCGGGCGGATCAACGAGCGTCCCCACCATGGCAATGACGGGCAGGGCCTCCGGCGGGAAACCGTAGAGCGTTACGATCAAAAGTTCGCCTAAGAAACCGCCGCCCGGAATACCGCTCATCACCATGCCGCTTAAAATCGCGACGCCTACAGCCGTGGCATAAGTCATAGGCCCGTGAAAGGGAAGATGAAAAAAGCTGAAAAGAATGGAGATTTTGAGGATCGCGGAAATACAGGTGCCATCCATATGGATCGTAGCGCCAATGGGGATGACCATCCGGCTAATGTCTTTCGGAATCCCGATTTCATCGGCCGCTTCCAGATTTGTGGGGATCGTGGCAATGCTGCTTCCGGTCCCAAGCGCCACCAGCGAAGTTAAAGAGATTTTTGACCAGAAAACCCGGAGGCCGTGTAGCCCGCCGGCGAAATAGATATAGGCCGAATGAAACACAAAAAAATAAAAAATTGAAACCGGATAGTAAATCAGTACCGCGTGCAAATAAGTCCCCATAAGTTCCGGCCCGAAAACACCCACAAGGTAGGCAAAATAAGCTCCTAACCCTATCGGCGCATAAAACATAATAAGAGAAATAACCTTAATCATCACCGCACTTCCGACTTGCAAAAACTCATTGAACATCCGGGCGCTCTCACCCAAAAGGGATGTTGCAAGCCCCACCAGTAAAGAAAACAAAATCAATGCCAGCATATTTTTTTTGGACAAAAGCTGGATAAAGTCAGGAACGGTCAAAGCCTCCACAATTTTAGAGGCCGCATGATTATGCGATCCGTCGGAAGCCATTGCGGGAAGGGTTATATCACTCACCGCAGGAGGAAAAAGTTTCATCACACTAATCATAAGAACAGAACTTACAATCCCTGTGAAAATAAAAATGACAAGCATCCAGAAAAGGATGCGGCCGAGCATTTTGAGATTCGTCATTCCCGCAACAGAAGATGAAATGGAAAAAAAGACAAGAGGCACAACCGTTGTAAAAAGAAGGTTAAGGAAAATGTCCCCCAAAGGCTTGATCACAATGACTTGGGATTTAAACCAAAGCCCGAGAAGGAACCCCGCGGCGATCGACGAAAGAAGAATGATCGGAAATAAATAATTCCGGATGACGGATTGGCGAGGGTGCGTTGTCGGCATGATGCTTGTATATATCGTCCAAGTGCTACAGAGCTTCAGTCACTGATAATCGGCCAGTCAATTCTTTCAGGAAGCGTCTAGAACCTTAGGTAAATAGGATTTGAATAAATCCAGGGCTTTTCATCGAGAAAAACTTCGACACGGTAAACGCCCGGCTCATTTGACTCAAACGTAAAATCCTGCGTCGTTTCTTCTTTAATCATTTTGCCGTTGCGAACGAGCCGGACAGAAGCCGGCACAGGCAAACGAACGTGAAAAATGACTGAAGAAAGCTTATCAAGGGTCTCGCCCATCTCAAAGCGTTCTGCCCCCGCTTCTGCCCAAAACGAAAACTCGGAAGCCCGCCGTTCAGTATCAAAGGCCATAAAAGATCTTCCTGTACGTACAGCTTCCAGGATTTCCTTTTCCTCAAGTTCTCTGGCCAACACATAAAGACTGACGGACTGTAATGCCATCACAAAATACTTCTGATATCGTTCAAGATGAGCATCCGCTCCGGCAATCATAGCCACATTTCTTTTTTGTGTAACGTCATCCCAAAAAGTAAGGCTTTTCGGAGAGACTTTTTGTGCAGATTCGAGCAACGTCTTTGAATCTTCACTGATACTTCGGAAAGCAAAATCAATGACATTACTGTCCGCCATGAGCTCGTGGCCAAAATCATAAAGTTCAAACCCGTCCCAGCCCTCAAGATTTAAATCCTCCCACGGTTCCTTGACGCTAAAAGGATGGGCTAAAAACACAAAACCTCCCTGAGCACGAACCAGGTCAATTAATTCCTGCGGGCTTTTATCTTTGGGAGGATGCTCGCGAATCCCCCAGGCAATCATGTGTCCGCCGCCTGTCGAAACCTCATCACCAAAAATAAACAGGGGCCGGGCAGGAGCCTTCAGTTTCTGATACGCTGCAACCGCCGCCATATTGTTGTGGTCTGTGATCATCACAAAATCAAAGTCCAGTTCCTGTGTCTTTTCAAGGATCAAAGGCAAAGTCGCGTTGGAATCGTGTGAAAAATTGGAGTGGACGTGCGCGACGCCCCGGTATGTCTTGTAGGGAGAAACTTCTTCGGCCGACGAAAAGGCTTCGCGGCCGGGCAAGATCAAAGCCAATACCAATAAATATATTCCTAATAGGTAATTCATTTTAAAAACCTCATTTTCAATATGCAGGTTATGACGGCATTATGGAAACGCATTTTTTATCAAAACTTAAGGGCTCTGGCGAGAAAAATCTAAAATATGTTTGACAGGCGTAAGCCCCGGCGTATGTTACAATATTTTCAGAAATGGAGGTGAACTCTTATGAGACTTTACAGCGTCTATTTAAAAAAAGCGACATTTCTTCTGTTCTCCGTCATGTTGACCTTTGCCGCAAGAGCCGTGGCTGAGGATGCGGTGGTTGGGGAAGGCCAATTCATCCCCATTGAAATTCCGGCTGAAAAAGAAAAAACGGCTGAGGAGCTGGATGACCAGAAACGTATCGACGAAATCCGCGAAGAAAAAACGGGAATCCCGGAAATCCCACAGGCGATCACAAGGGAACAATTAAACCCGGCGGAAAAAAACCGGCTAAACGAACTCGAACTTAAGCGGTCCAAAGGGCAAATCACGGAAACCGAATATCAGCTTGAAAAAGACTCGCTCGCCCGTCAGGCCAATATTAAGTTCTAGTGCACCCAAGTAAAATTGGGTCAGTTCGCGAAAGCGTAGCTGATCCTGTAAATCGTCCCCGAATAGTCATCCGAAACTAAAAGGGCACCGTCAGACATCACGAGAAGGTCCACCGGGCGTCCCCAGACACTTTCGTTTTGGAGCCAGCCTTCCGCAAAAACTTCGTAACCAGCCGCTTTGTTCTCTTTTAAACGGACGAGGGTCACCCGATAGCCGATTTTGCGGCTGCGGTTCCAGGATCCGTGCTCGGCAATAAAAATTTGGTTTTGGTATTCTGGCGGGAACATCTTCCCGGTATAAAACCGCATCCCTAGAGCCGCGACATGAGGTCCCAAATTGATCGCCGGAGGAATAAATTCATCGCATGAATGTTTTTTGCCAAAATCAGGATCCGGAAAAGTGCCGCCGTGGCAGTACGGAAACCCGAAGTGCTGGCCCTGCGTGGAAACCCGGTTTAATTCATCCGGCGGCAAATCATCCCCCATCCTATCCCGGCCGTTGTCCGTAAACCAAAGTTCGTCGGTCTGCGGATGCCAGTCAAAGCCTACGGTATTTCTGACACCTTTAGCATATACTTCCAAACCTGTTCCATCAGCGTTCATCCGCGTCACGGTGGCAAAAGGATCTTTTTCTTCACACGCATTGCACGGTGCCCCGACCGGGACATATAATTTCTCATCCGGCCCAAAACGGATAAATTTCCATCCGTGTCCCGGGTATTTCGGGAACTGGTCATTGACCGCCACAGGGTTGGGAGGATTCTCCAAAGAAGCTTCGATATTGTCAAAACGCAAAATCCGGTTCACTTCCGCCACATACAGTGCACCGCGGTAAAACGCCACACCATTCGGCATCCAAAGCCCGCTTGCAATCGTAATCACGCGGTCCGCTTTACCGTCCTTATCCTCATCCAGAACAGCGTAAACATTCCCCTTGTCCCGGGATCCCACAAAAAGCGTGCCCTTTTCAGTCAACACCATGGAACGTGCGCCGGCGACATTTGCGGCATAAATCTCAATCTGGAATCCGGAAGGAAGTTTAATTTTTTCTAATGGCAGTTTTTCTTCGCCAGCGGCCCCCCCCGGGGAGGGAAGGGCTAAACCTGCTACCACAAAAATAATTAATCCGTTTCTAAGGATCATTCGTTTGCCCGCGCAGCTTCAACTCTGATCAGCTGGAGACGGGATTTCAGCCCATCTGTGAAATGGCTTCCTGGATCAAGGGCAGGATGGACGTGGCTTCTTCTTTAGTCAAGCGGCCAAGTTTGGCAAAGTTGAGTTTGCCTTCGTCATTTTTATTTTCCCGGGAAATCTGCAGCTTCTTCGCCCCGTTATTATAAGAATAAATACTGACTGAAATTTTGCCGAAATCATTTTCCACGAATTTAGTAAACAACTGGCTGTCAAGCTTGGCATCGTAGGGCATTGAAAACTCCTTAAATTTGGTTTGTGGGTTTATTGCTCTATTTTCACTCGTTAAAACTTTATCGAACCAAACGCTCTTTTAATTTAATAACCTCTTTTACCAGGTGAAAAACTGGACGGCCACACCTTCGGGACTCGTTGCTTGCAAAGCCGCGGGCGCGTTTTCACAGCGCCCCATTTGTGCCGGGCAGAAAAACACAATCCCAAAAAAAACAATCGCAATGGATATCCTATTCATCACTGCACAGCATCCGCACTAAAGTACTGGTCGCTTAGACCGCTGTTGACTTGAACTGATTGAAGATTAATCACCGAAAGCTGCTCTCCGTTTTGGAAAATCTCAACGTGATACGGCAGGGATAAGCGGCCCCGGATATTGCGGAAATCCGAATAGGTTGCCTGAAAAGCTCCTTCTTCCGACCGAAAATAACTTTGCAAAATATCAAGCGTCGCACGATCCACCCAGAAAATCATCGGACCGCCGGTTTCACCCGCCACTTCAACCACATAACAAGCCCGGCCTCTGATTTCGGCCACCCCCTTCACCTTAATGGCTTCCGAAGTTAAAAAATTCCAGAAGCTGTTTTGCGTATAATATTTAAATGCCTCACCAAACGGAACTTGCATTTTACCCGTAAGCGGCGAATTCAACCAGAGCGTGCTGCCGTCGCTGACTAAAACGGAGCTGATACCTTCCACGCCCCATTGGGCAGCACCGGGAATGGGACCTTCGAGATTCACCCGAAATTTCCGCCCCTTTTGAAAAAGCTCTACCTGCTGCACGATTTCACCCTGATCGGTCAGAACCTCAACCTCTTGAGTTGTGTGCATATCGCGTATCTCACGCTGGTATTCCGCCATTCGGGCACGTATTTTTCCCACCGCTTCTGATGTTAAATTAGCTTGGGTAAGTTTGGCGGAAAATATAAGAAAAGCAAAAAAGATGACTGTGGAATAAATGCGTTTTTTCATCGTTATTGTCCAGTCGTCACGGGAACTCGCTTTGCTCGGCCACCTGCCCGTGACCTGTCACCACGGGCAGGTACTGCTCCAGATACCCCGGCCAAGCCCAGGGTATCTTCCGCTGTGATTGCCGGGTTTTGTAAAGAAGTGTCACGGAATTCAAAATCCAGCAGAGCACGAAATTTTCTAAATGTTTTAAAAGGAATGGAAACCGTAAAAAGATTAACAAGCGCGGGCGGCACAAACCCGCCTGCCCCGCTGTGCTGGCGATATTCTACACGAGTCCGCCCGTCTTCAAGCGGCGTAAAACGCCACTCGGTGTCGAGCTCTTGAATGCGCACACGCCCCCTTCGCTTGGGATAATCGCGGTTGTCAGGAAAAATCGTATAAATCACAGCTTTTTTTTCCGGGTCCAAGGACTTGACACTTCGATAAACGCCGTCGCGGTCCAAAAACGGGAACACAAGGTCTGCCATGAAATAAACCCGTTTCTCATTCGGGGAAATTTTCTCAACCAGTTCCGCCTGGCCACAGCGGTGAAACCATTCAGGCATCCGGTGGTCCTGTTCAAAAAGCTCGACGACCTTTTCAATCGGGTAATGAACGGTCATCTCGGAACGGAATTCCAAAATTGGCGACCCTGTCCGTTTGCGGCTATAAACTTTAATCCCCTCCAGGTCCCTTTTAAGCACCCAGGGATTTGCCGCATCCGGTGAAGCACAAGCCGAAGTCACAAAAATAAAAAATCCCGCAGCGCCCGAAATAATTTTAAAGATCCTAGTCATACCAATTGTTCTGCCACTCTTTTCATCCAAACGTCAAATACCTGATTTTCCTTAAAATGTTTTTCGGCCGGCAGTCCTGCGACCGACTGGAGGATCCCAAAGACCGCCAGATCCGAAGCACCGGGCGTGGCCCCTCCCATAAACGGATTCCCCTTTAAGCCTTCGGACCATTCTTTGGCTTTTTGTTTGACAAATAAATCCGGCTGATCGATCTGCTCGCGTTTCTTGATTTTTTTTGCCACGAGCGTCATGATAAACGCTCCGGAATATTTAATCGTGCGTTTTTCAAGCCAGCTGAATTTGCCGACCTTCGTAATATAATCAAAGGCCTTTAAGGCGTTAAAAAAAGAATCATAAATAACTGCTGGAAGCCCTTTCACTAGTCCCTCCGACCAGGCGAGCCATTTTTCGTCTCTTTCACTTTCCGCCGGGTTTGTCCTGAAAACCGTGGGTTTGGGGAACTCCTGATCGATCCAGCGCATAATCGGAGTCGAATCATTCACTTGTTTTCCCCGGGAATCAAGATAGATCGGAACCGCTCGGTAATTTTGAGAAAACTCGATTTCTTTCTTATTCAGGGGATGCACTTCAACCGTTTCATAGTCAACTTTCTTATATTTAAGAATACTTCTGACCTTATTACAGAACGGGCATGCCGCGTATTGAAATAATTTAGGTTTCATGACTTCCCTTTCAATTTAATTATTCTTCGGCCTCGGCTGAAAAGCGGGTGATCTTGTCCCCCTCAAACCAAGCCTCTATTTGAATCGGGCGGCAGCAAATTTCACAGTCCTGGATAAACTGCTGACGTTTCCCGCCGCTGACGTCTAACCGGGTACTCAACTGAACTCCGCAATAAGGGCACAGGAAACCATAATCCTCTTCAATCATGCAACACCTTTTTTTATGCACTGATGACGAGATTGTATCAAATAATTATGGATTGAGCTCTATGTGAATATTTATTTGGAAAACAGAAGCCTGATTTGGGGGATACTCAGGACCGGCATTCTTTTGCTTTAAACCCTACAGGTAGGTCGCCGTTGCACATCCTTTGGATGCCCCGAGGACAGACCACTTTCACACTCGTTGAAACCAGAAATACGTGGGCGGGGCCACGCGACACAGCATCTTTAAATCCATCATGTCGCGCAGTCCCGACAGTGAATGGTCGCCCTTGAAGATCTCGCAATCTTCAAGGACAGACCACTTTCACACTCTTAGAAATGCAAAAAAGGAAAGCCCTCCTTAAAAAAGGAGGGCTTTTTTATTAAGCGGTGTGAATCACTCGTGCTCAGTGCACGAGTACCACTCGTCATGACCTAGACGGTCACGTACGAGTAGGTGGTCGGGGCGGCAGGATTTGAACCTGCGACCGCACGCACCCCAAGCGTGTGCGCTACCAGGCTGCGCTACGCCCCGACGGGAAAGGAAAATAGGGGGAAGGAAAATAAGGACGATTCTATTTTTAAAGCAAAAATAGAACCGTCCCCATTTTACTGAGATCCGCCACAAAACTTGGCGGATAAATTCGCACCGCAACTTACGTACCGTAAGTTGCGTGCTCATTTACTTCTGAACGCTTTTCTTAAGCGCTGATCCCGCGCTGAAAGCAGGAACTTTACGGGCCTTGATCTGAATCGTTTCTCCTGTTTTAGGATTGCGTCCAGTCCGAGCCTTGCGCTGTCTGACCAAGAAACTCCCAAATCCGATGAGAGAAACTTTTTGTCCCTTTTTCAAAGATCCTTTAATGGCTTCAAAAGTGGCATTCAAAGTTTCCCAAGCCTTGGCTTTGGAAAGTTTGGTTTTTTTTGCAATTTCACTTGCAAGATCAGTTTTATTCATGTTGTCACCCCCTTTCAATGAGTCCATAACTTACGGGGTCATTTTTAACGCAACGTAAGTTATATGGACGAATTGAATCCGCCGTGCATTTTGGCGGATTCGTCTTCGTTGAAACCCGCCACAAAACTCGGCGGGTTTCCGCTACACTTCACAGCGGATCCGCCGCGAAGTTTGGCGGAAATTCGGCCCTATCATTTGCAAAAAGCAAAACCGCAAATGATGGCCTCATTAATACTGTTTCCACTCTTCACGCGCATCGCGGTGAAGCAAATCGATAACGGCCTGCTTCGGATCTTTATCATGAAAAAGAATTTCATAAATTTCGCCCATAATGGGAAGATTTAATTGCAGCTTTTCGCATAGCTCGTGAACGCTGGCAGACGTCTCCACTCCTTCGGCCACCATTTCCATCTCCTTGAGGATATCTTTAATTTTTTTTCCTTCCCCAAGTTCCCGGCCGACACGAAGATTGCGGCCGTGCTGCGAAAAACAAGTTGTGACCAAATCACCGATTCCCGAAAGGCCAAAAAAAGTGTTCGGGTTAGCGCCCAAGCGTACGCCGAAGCGGACCATTTCAAGAAGCCCCCGCGACATGAGGCCCGCTTTTGTGTTGTCCCCGAATTTGAGCCCGTCGCAGACCCCCGCGGCCACGGCAATCACATTTTTTAAAGCGCCGCCGAGCTCGACACCCACCACATCCGTCTGCGCGTAAACCCGGAAATACATATCCATAAACGCCGATTGAACCGTCGAGGCATCTTTTTCCGCACGCGACGCCGCAACCACCAGAGTCGGAATGTTCCTTGCCACTTCCTCAGCGTGGGAAGGCCCTGAAAGCACCACGAGAGGGGCCTCCTGCCCCAGGACAGAATGGACAATCTCAGAAGGCCTTAAGCAGGTTTTTCGCTCAATCCCTTTGGAGACACTGACAAAAATTTTCCCTTTATAAGGAAGGTCTTTGATTTTATGAAGGATATTACGGACAAATTGCGTCGGAATGGCTAAAACAATGATTTCGCTGGCTTCAAGTGCGGATTTAAGGTCTGTGCTGATAACGATTTCTTTGGATAGCGGGACGCCGGGGAGGAATTTAACATTTTCCCGCTTTTCATTTAAAACTTTAGCATATTCCGGAAAGGCGGACCAAAGCACGACCTGGTTTTGCCGGCGGGCGTTGACGACCGCAAGCGCCGTCCCCCAGCCGCCGTCTCCCAAAACCGTCACACGATATTTTTTGCTCATTCGATCCCACGAAAAAAATGAATGATGATAAAAGTTTCAGATCCCTTGCAGGACAAGGCCTCGAAGGGATGTGTAATGTAACACGGAAAAACTTGGAGGTCAAAATAAAATTAAGAGAAAAATATTTACGCGGCTTGCCGGATGCGCAGCTGGGAACGATGCTCAAGATAGGCTTGTGCAGCCACGGCAGAAATGGCAAAGCCGGATTGTCCTTGCCACGTATCAACGGACACAAGGGAGTCAAACCCTTCAAAAAAAGCCAATCGTTTCAAAAGTTCCGCACGCAATCCGACTCGATCCTTCAAAAGCTGAGGCTTCGTTTGCAGGATTTGCGCGGTATGAAAGAGCGCCACGATCTGCAACGCTTCCACATAGTCTTTGACGAGCGGATTGTCCACACTTCCCTGCTCAATCCAGAACGGGAGAAAGGCCTTATTGATTTGAGAATGAAATCGGCGGTCGAAAATCCCGGTCGGAATGGCAGCGGCCTCATCTTTCCCGAGCGAGCGCCGCAAATTTGATAGCGGCCTTACATTAATATCGTAGGGTTTGAGACGATTAGCTAAATCCGCCGCGGCTTGGCCTTTTCCAATCAGGGCAACGGTATCAAGATTGGATCTTTCTATCCCTTTCACAAAATTTTCGGCCAAAGATTTTCCGAGACTTTCTGACAGAACCAGCGCAATCGTACCCGCCTTATCCAAGGTTTTATTCGCTGAATCCGAACCGAGCGTCCGTACCAGTGCCTCTGATTCCTCACGCCACACTTTATCCGTAATCCTGGAAACCGAAAGCGCATCCGAACCAGACCGTCTAGCATATGTCTCCGTTACCGCTTTTCGCAGCTCACTTCTTAGCCGTTTCACCCCACGAACTTCAATATAGGTAATGAGTTGCTTAGCGTTTCTTTCCGCGAATTGATTCTCACTCGCATTTGTAATCACCTTGGCAAAATTCTCAATTGCTCCTATCCTCTCTTTCCGCACTTCGGATCGCGGCTTCACTCGGGTAAGATAAATCTCAGTTTTAAGGATTTCCCGCTGGACCGGCGTCAATTCCGAACGGTGATTGGTGTATAAATGACGCGCCTGGCCGATTTGATCCGCCGCAAGCGCTTTTAGAATTTCCAGGGCCCATTTTTTTCCCAAGCTTTCTTCTTGCTTTTGAAGTTCAACGCTAAGCAAGGAATAACGAAACGATTCCAAGGATTGGATGGCTTTCTTGAACAAGTCCTTGGAGGTATGACTCCGGAAAGCCTTGAGAGCCTCTTCAATTTTGGGCCTTGCGCCTTCCAGGTTTTCTTTTTCTATCATTTCCCTTACCTCTGCCAAGGGTTTACCCGCCGACGGAAACGAATGCTCTATCGCATTCATTAACTTTTTAAACACAGATCGTATATCCTGAAGATCCGTCCGGACTTCAGAACGCGGCCTATCCAGGGTGAGAAGGTAATTTAATCCCCGAGCAATACGTTCCCAATCATTTTCATATTCACGCGTCATCCTGCCCGTTTCAAGCGAACGGAATTCCAGCAATTGCCGGCCCGTCTTTGGATCACGCTCAAAGAGATTGACGGTAATCCCGGCTGATTTAAGGATATCTTTCAGTTCCGATAAGTTCGTGACAATTCTTGTCTGTTGATTAACGGTTACTTGAAGGCCTTTGATTTTTGGATCATAGAGGATGCGTTCAATCGTGATCGGCTCGGGCGGAGGCGGAGGAAGAAGCGCGTGAAGGTCCATCTTGAGCAGCTGTTCCAGAGCCCCGTGCGCTTCGCGAGAAACATACGGTCTTTCATCCACAAATTCACCGAACCGTATTTGTTTCATTAACAGGATAAAGTCCTTTTTTTCCGGATCCCGGATGTCCTGAGGTTTCAAAATTCCTGCCTGTTCATAGCGCTCTAAATCCTCCCGGAACTGAACAAGCTGCTCGATCACCTGACGGGTGAAAAGAGGGGCTTTCAGTCTTGACCGTTTCTGCCGCATTTTTGTCACATAATCATCCAGCACAGCCTTAACCCTCTGAATGATCCAGACCAGCCGGTCATCCTCAAAATCATTCCGAAGCTCGGAACGTCCAGTTCCGAGCGGAGTGCCGGCTTCACGGGAAGCCGGCCGCAGCTCGGAGCGAGGGGCGAATGGCTCCACGTCCCGAGCAGTGCTTGGATCGAAAGGATCCAAGCGCAGCTCAGAACGCGCAAGAGTCAAGGTGTGGGCGCTCGGTGCTAAATCCGGGGGCTGGTATTTATCCGGCGCTTCCAGGAATCGATAGGTGGCGCTTAACACGCCACGAATGTTTTGCGGAACGGATTGAAGTTTTTTAGCGTCCTGCGTTGCCCACAGTAAAAGATAGTCTGTTAAAACGCCTTCAAAGTAATCAAGAAACTCCGAGTCCAGTTTGACTTTTCCATCAAATTGAACCGTTAAGAACTGGATATTCAAAGCAGGATGAGCGAGTAAACGCGCAAGATCATCTGAAGCCGCCTCGATATAGGGCTGAGTCGGCTGGTGTAAACGAATAATTTGAACTATTCCATTTTTATGAAACCCGAATTTGAATGTCTCTGGGAAAATATCCCGTCGCAAAATTGGACGTTGCGGCCGGCTCTGATATAGTTTCAGAAGACGCTCTAACGCTTCATGAAAAATAGACTTCGCGCTGTCCGTGTCAATGCCTAAAAGAAATTCAAAAATAGTTTGCAATCGCATGCTGTCGTCGTCCTTGTGCTTATCGAATTTTTTTTGATTCATCTTTCGTTCCACTTCGGCAAGCAGCCCAACGATTTTTTGTCCTGCGAGATGCTCACGTGTTTCATTAAAGGTTTTAAGGAGTTCGGGGTTATCGTTGAAAAGAATTTTTTCCGGATTTGTCCAAAGGTGCTCCCGGATAAATGCAATCACATCTTTGACAGCGCGTTCTCCTTTTTCACGATCATAACGATCGACCGTGCCATAAGCGGGATTTTCCAAAAGATCAATAGCCTGCTGGATTTCACCACGGTGTTTGCGGGAAAGGTTCCCTCTTCTTAAATGCTCAGCTAAGCGAAGCAGCGTGGGGCTGGCATGATCCTTTTCCCGGGTGTAATCATTGACGCGGACCCAAATATCAGCTACCCAGGGGTTGGCTTCGATGGTTCGAATGGAAACCGCATACCGCCTTAAATAAGTGAGGGCCTCTTGCACCTCGGGCACATGCGAGAGATCAATTTTGGGGTCCGTTCGCTTCAAAACAAAACGGCGCCGCCTTGGAGATTCGGAGTATTCCATTATTTGGTATCTTTCGCTCTCCAAGAGCAAGGCGGTATGTTTTTTATCTCCTTTGGCTTCCCGGATAAAAAAGTCGATCAACAGCTCGCGCATATCAATCGCCTGTTCGTCATATCGGGTGTTCTTTGCGTTCTCCCCATATTCGAGCTCAATCGCATCAATCCCAATATCCGCGCGTTTCATGAGCTCGCTGACTAAAGGATAATCCGCGTCTGCAATTTCAAGTCTCCTTTCCTTTTTGGTCCCAGCGTCATCTGTCACTTCAAAAAGACTGATTGTTCCATTGGATTTGATGCGGATCACTTTTCGCGATTTCTCCGTTGATAAAATGGCCTCCTTATGCCCCGACAAAACATCTTCCAGTCCGTTATCAAGCTCCATGACCAAATCCGCAATTTGCTCCGGCGTGAGCGGCTTGGGAGCCCTCAATTCTGAGCGTCTCGTTTCGGAGGGGGTATCGGAAGAGTTTTCGGGATTCTCCTCATCAATCAAATCATCAGGCGTTTCGTCTCCCACTTCTCCTTGCACAAACATAAATGGCATCCTCTGGCTCATAAATCGCTGATTGGCCTCACCAAGCTCTTCTTCACTTCCGACCCCATCCATGACACGGTGAAAAATATGGGCCTGGTTCCGCAAATTCTCATACTGCACCTGGTCAAAAGTTCCCATACTGAAATATTGTTCCCGAATCTCCTTTGGAAGCTTTCTTAAAAATGATTCCGGATAACGCGCCTGGAGCCAGTAATATTTCACCTTATATTTCTTCCTCTTATTGTCAATCCGGTGTGCGCGGTCTTCTGCTTGATACTCATCCCGGTAGGTCTGTGCCAGGTCATCAAAGACCACGATATCGGCCGCCGTAAAAGTCACCCCTACAGCCCCGGCGTCATACGTCGCCACCATGATCCGGCTGTCAGGATCGTTCTGAAAAAGAATCCTCTCGTAATCCAGCGCCCGGACCGGCCGCCCGTGCTCCTTGTCTGTTTCAACCAGCTTGCCGTTTTCAAGCACGGGATTTTCATATTCATCCACCTTGTAATAAAGCACATTGCGGTTTTCATCTACCTTGTACCCATTCGCATTCTGCGGGAGACCGCCGTAATAAGTGCGCACCCCGTACGCGGCATACCGCTGCTTATATTCCTCCACCTGGGCACGGTACCGGGTAAAAATCAGCATCTTCTGCGCCGGCTGAGGGGACAATTCCTTTTTCACAATTTGATCCATCTCAAGATGCTTCGGCGATTCAATGTCAGGCCGTCCGATATAGGCCGGGTCATTCATGATCTGCCGTAAGGCTTCCCGCTTCGAGAAATACCCTTCTTTGTAGCGGTAATATTGTTTGTCCTCCACGCTCTCATGCCCCCCTTTGTGCTTGCGCATCCAGCTCTCGGGATCCGTGAAAAGTTCCAAAATCGATTGAGATTGCACTTCATGCAGATCAAATTTCCCTGTAGCTTCGGGGGATATTTTTTCTTTCGCCGGTAGCCGGTCCGACTGCTTCTCAAGCGAAACAGCAGGATCATACGTCTCAAAAACATCCCGCTTGCGGATACGGATTGTGTGTTCCTGCATCAGTAAAAATAGCGCGTTCATCGCTTCCCGATCCTCAGCCGGAAAAGTACGGGCAAAAGCCCTGGCGGAGCTAAACCGGGAATCATCCGGGCGGATAAACTGCAGAAGTTCCCCGATTTGGGAAATCCGTTTGAAAGGGGTTGCTGTAAGCAGAAGCTTAAAACCGGCGCCAATCTGCCTTGTCCCCTTGGCCTGCTGCGATAATTTGCTGCCAAGATAATCCGCTTCATCTACCACCAGGATTCCTTGCGGTCGTGAAAGTAAATCAGCTTTCTTTTCGTTCATCCCACGGGTAAATTCAATATTGGTCACCACCTGCGGCTTTTTAAGATCCCGAAGCGCCCCTTCCCTTTCTGCGTAACTGCCTTCAAGCACCTCAAGATCCGCCTTCGGAATAAACTGCTCCTCTTGCTCCGCCCAGGTCGACACCACGGAATTCGGAGTAAGAATAACCCCTTCCTTTCCGTTCATGACCATGAGTGCAATCACCGTTTTTCCGGTACCTTGTTCATTGGCCACAATCACTCCTTTGGAACCTTTTGTCATCAAGGATTGGATTTCATAGGCAGTATACTTCTGGAAAAAATAAGGGCGCTCCCCTTTTTTGATATTAAAATTCATCTCCTTAATCTTTTTGAACTTTTTAAGGACAGCGTCCAGAATCGTTTTCTGCGCCTTGGATTTTTCATTTTTGATCTTGTCTTCAAGATAGCGTAGGCCCGCTTTTTCATCGTAGGTAAAGTGTTTAAGAAGCGATTGTTCCACCGATCGAAGCAGAAATTCATACCGGGCAGGATTCTGCTGAATCGATTCAAGTTTTTCTTTCTTTAACGCCAGAAGTCGAAGGAACGCATCTTCCGCATCTTCCTTCTGTCCTGTCTGGTCAACCCGAATGACAACTGCAGGACTTTTCTCACTGCTTTCAGGGTCAAAAGCATAAACCGAAAACTCATTCGTTTCTCCTGTTCTCGGTAATGGAATCGATGCTGAGAAGCTTCCGTCCTGGCGCACCGCAATTTTACGCGTGTAGGCTCCGATCACCTGGATAAAGGGAGTTCCGGCAGTTGTCCTGCCGCTTAATAGAAAGGAGTGAGCATGAGTTGCTTGCACGTCTTGCGTGACTTCGGGCTCGCGCAATATCTCTTTATAGTCCAGATGCAACTCCTCCCTTTCAGCCCCTTCGCCCCGCAAGCCCCTGAGCGAAGCCGCCGCTGCATGGTCAGTCTCTTCGGGCGACAACTCCGGATGATAAATCCGCAAATACTGCAAAAGCCTTAAAGGATCATTTCCAAGCAGAGCAACTGCCTCTGCAAAATCATATTTGTCAATCGCATCCCCGGCATCAACGTCTTCGCCAGCTCGCACAAGCTTTTCCTTCGCGGAATCCCAGGAATGCTCAACGGTTCCTTTACTTCCATTTTCTTTCTCATAAGAAAACACGTAATAAAGCCGGCCGTCCTTTCGTTTCTCAAGCACAAGCGAAACCTTTGTAAGATTTGTTCCGGATCCAAGCGGCCGGTTATCCCTCAAACTCTTCCCGTCCGGTAAAGGAAATGCCCCTTGAAACTTTCCCCATTTCAAATACACAAGTTCACCAACTTCCTCGAGTTCTTCCCTTGCACCAGGTTCAGCCTTTTCAAGCTTTCTATAAGCTTCTTGTAGTTTACGCATCTGTCGATCTTGTTCGGATTCGACCTTGACCAAATCGTTCCTAACCTCATCCCAGTAATGTTCAACGGTTCTTTTACTGTCTTCTTTCTTTTCGTAAGAAAATATGTAATAAAGCCGGCTGTCTTTACGCTTCTCAAGCAAAAGGGAAAGGCTTGTAAGATTTGTTCCGGATCCAAGCTGCCAGTTATCCCCCACACTCTTCCCGTTCGGAAGAGGAAATGACTTTTGAAATCTTCCCACTTTCAAATTCACAAGTCCGTCAATATCTTCAATTGCTTCCTTCTCACCAATCTTCGCCTTCTCAAGCCTCCTATAAGCTTCCTGCAGTTTAAGGATCTGCAGGTCTTGTTCGGATTCAAGTTTTACTCCTTGAAGCAAATCCTGTTTTGTCTGATCCCAGTAATGCTCAACTGTCCCTTTCCCGCCGTTTTCCTTTTCGTAAGAAAATACGTAATAAAGCCGGCCGTCGTTACGTTTCTCAAGCATAAGCGAAACGCTTTTAAGACCTTGTCCGGATCCAAGCTGCCGCACCTCCCCCAAGTTCTCCCCGTTCGGTAAATGAAATGAGTGTTGCAATTGCCCCCTTTTCAAATTCACAAGTTCGCTAAAATCCACAATCTCTTCCCTTGTCCCCGCCTTTGCTTTTGCAAGCCGCTTATAAGCTTCCAGAAGGTTAAGAATCTGCAGGTCCTGGTAAGAGGCAGAAATCAAATCCTCCTTCTCCTCATCCCAGTAATGTTCAACCGTTCCTTTGCCGCCTTCTTTCTTTTCGTAAGAAAATACGTAATAAAGCCGGCCATCCTTTCGCTTCTGAAGCACAAGAGAAACACTTGCAAGATTTGCTCCGGATCCAAGCTGCCGCACATCCCGCAAGTTCTCCCCGTTCGGTAAATGAAATGACTGTTGCAATTGCCCCCTTTTCAAATTCACAAGTTCATCAACATCCCCGATTTCTTCCCTTGCACCAGGTTCAGTCTTTTCAAGCTTCTTATAAACTTTCTGAAGCTTAAGGATCTGCAGGTCTTGTTCGGATTCAAGTTTTACTCCTTGAATCAAATCCTGCTTATTCTTATCCCAATAATGTTCAATTGTCCCTTTGCTACCATCTTCTTTTTCATAGGAAAACACGTAATAAAGCCGGCCTTCTTTTCGCTTCTCAAGCCAAAGAGAAATACTTTTAAGATTCTTTCCAGACCCAACCGGCCGGTTATCCCCCAAACGCTGCCCGTTCGGTAAAGGAAATGACATTTGAAACTTTCCACTTTTAAAATTCACAAGACTGTCAATATCTTCAAGCTCTTCTTGTGCTCCAACCTTGGCCTGCACAAATTTCTTGTAAGCTTCCTGCAGTTCAAGCCTCTGTTGGTCTCGTCCAGAGGCAGAAATCAAATCCTGCTTTTCTTCATCCCAATAATGTTCAACTGTCCCTTTGCTACTATCTTCTTTTTCATAAGAAAACATGTAATAAAGCAGGCCGTCTTTACGTTTCTCAAGCACAAGCGAAACGCTTTTAAGATTTTTTCCGGATCCAAGCTGCCGGTTATCCCCCAAACGATTCCCATTCGGAAGGGGAAATGACCACTGAAACTGTCCGTATTTCAAATTCACAAGTGCGGCGATGTCCCCGATTTCTTCCCTTGCGCCGGCCTTTGCTATCTCAAGTCTTCTGTAAGCGTCCTGCAGCCTCTGAATCTGCTCGTCTTTGCCCCGCAGTTCGGAGCGGGCAGCAGACAGCTGCACGTCCCGAACAGTGCTTGGCTCCTGCCGAGCCAAGCGCACCTTGGCTCTTGAAGCGGACGGCTTCAAGACACGAGGAGTCCTCAGCCCCGATCGGGCTGAGGGCAGCTCAGAACGACGAACGGAGTAAAAGGACTTGACATCGATTAATTTATAATTATCATATAATATATGATATTTTATTATACTCAACATATCCGAAAGCGCATCACGCAGCGGGAATTGACGTTTGAAATGATTGAGAAAACGGTGACCGACCCCGACAAAACTCAAACGTCGTTCAAAGGAAGGTATTTGGTGCAAAGGAACTTCCGTGGTAAGATTTTGGAAGTTGTGGTCAGAGACGAAGGCGTGCGGCTTATATTGATTACCGCTTATTGGCTTAAACAGAAAGGTCAACCCCAATGAAGATTGAATTTGATCGAGAAGCTGATGCTTTATATATTCAGTTCCAGCCAGGAAAGGCGAAGAAATCCATAAAGATTGCTGAAGGAATTGTGGTCGATATTTCTCCAAACGGAAAACTCTTTGGGATTGAAATCCTCGACGTAAGCCGGCGGATGCCCCTTTCTCAAATTGGCCATGTCGACCTAACCCTTCCCATTGCCCAAACTTCGTAATATTGTTATCCTTCCCCAACATCTCACTCTGCACCTGGGAGCGGAGAGAAAATTCGCTACTCGTATCTTGTGAAGCGTATCTCGCAGGGGCTTCTTCACGCTTCACACGCGGCCGCACATCCTGAGCAGTGCTTGGCTCCTGCCGAGCCAAGCGCACCTCAGAACGACGAGGTGAACGGCCTTCAAAATGATCCTCCCATTTCTCACCCGCTTCGGTAAGGGCCTGCTTCCAGTTTTCAATGCCTTCAATCCTTTTTTCCCTTATAGCATGATAATAGCCGTAAACTTTTTTCCCGAACTCCGTGGTGAGCTGCTCTTTCGATTTTGTGATTTTTCCGGGAGAAAGGGAGATTGGGGCCTGGGGATTTATTTTGTTATGTTCAATCACTTCCCTGATAATTTGGGTTCCCAGCTCTTTTGTCCAGAATCTCTTCGAAGCCGCCTTTCCCGAACCTTTCATTATTTTCTCAGGATCTTCCCCCGCTTCTCTTAATGCCGTTGCCCAATCCGAAAGATCATCTACGTGCCTCAGAATCACGGAGCGGTAATAACTAAAAAGCTCGTCTCCCAAGTCCGAGCTTCTTTGTTCTTTGGATTGAATCCGGCCAGGATTGAGTAAAAGCCCCGCGATTTTCGCTTCTTTGATCACCTCAATAACTTCGCGTTTGCCTCTGCGCCTTTCAGACGGTTTACGCGGTTTTTGAGAAGACGGTTTCGGCTTAACATCCGCTTTTGGGGATTCCAGGTCTGAAACGGCGCGTTTGACGGGCAATGTTTTCTTTTTAGCGAAAATTTCCGCGGGATTCAGGCCGGCTTTTGCAAGAAGATCCTGCCAACTCAGACTTTGTTTGTTTGACGCCCGGTAAACTTGCTGGAGGAGCCGGCCAATGTTTGTTGCAAGCTGCTTTTCACTTTCGATATCTTCAGGCCGTAAAGAAATAGCCGGGATACGCGCAGCTGTTTGAATAATAGAAACCATTTTGGATTCCGACCAGTTTGCAGCCCGCACCTCAGAACGTCCAGTTCTGAGGTAGTTGCGTGTGCCGGCTACACGGGAAGCCGGCCGCATCTCGGCACGTCTGATATTCGCTGTATCCAGGCCCAGCAATTCAGCACGAATTTCAGATTGCAGGGCAAGCACAGCGCCGGTTGAGTCAGGAATATTGGCACGGCCTAATAGCCCGACGATGTTTTGTTCCGTAAGCTTTTTATTCGCATTGAGATAACGAAGCCCCTGAATGAAACGGTCTATTTTAGTGAGCCATTTTTTTTGCACATCGTAATTAGTACTTAATCCTGCGGCTTGAGTCTTGTGTCTTGAGTCTTGAGAGATTTCATCCAAGAATTGCGTGTATTGGTGAGCTTTCGCAAGTTCTTCTTTTTGGGCAAGGTCGCGGAGGATTTGGTCGCGCCAGGATTTTAGAAGCAGGCGTGAGTCTTGAGGAATGAGTCTTGAGGGATTTTCTTGGTCCTTCTGCTTTCTCAAGACCCAAGACTCACGACTCACCCCTAGCAACCGATCCCTCGCTCCCCGGACAAACGCCTTGTATAAGTTGACCTTCCCGTTCTCAACCTCAAAGTATTCGTTCCATGACACTTCCCCGCGCATATGCTGGCGGTAAAGGCTTGTCTCCGGAACGGTGCCGATTTCAGGACGAACGACGACATATGAGATTCCCTTTTCCTTAAATTGCCTCGCAAGGCCTTCGGTGTGGAAACCGCCGGCAATAAGGATCGTAGGGGCAGGCCCCTGCGCCTGCCCTTCAACGAACGGGCGGCCACGGGAGGCCGCCCCTACATTGGGTAGGTTCATCAATTTCAACAAGTTGTTAAGAAACATCTCATCCCGCTTCTCGGCATTCTGGTAAAACAACCCGTGATTTATATATAACTTTAAATCATAAAATAATTTATTTTTATTATTGACAGCCGAATACCCTTTTGCTAAAGTGTCTTCTATGTTTGAGCCGTACCGACGTGACGCCATTTCAAAATTTCTATTTCGCACTGTTGAAATATTAATTGGGGTGTCTTTTGTATATGTCTGGTTTTCTTCCTGGGACTTCGCTGCAAAGATTGCCTTCGGATTAAGCATTGTGCTACTATTGGCTATAGCTTGGTGGGCATGCCCAGAAAAACCACCAGAGAGAGGAAATGCTGATGTATCCAAACGCTCACGTTGAATTTCTTCAAATGGTCTTAATAATTGTCGTTGGGGTTGGCGGCCTAATCGGCGGGGTTTATTTGTTTGAATGCTGGAAAAAGAGACACTCCCATTAAGCTGATTGGTTATCGTTTTTAATTCTTCCCATTCTCCTCGGCTTAGTTCTAGTTTTACAAGTTTCTCAAGTAACTCGAGTTTCCGCCCTTCAGTATTCAACCTTCGCTCGTCGTCATTTCGAAAAAGAGATTCCTTCACCGATTTCACATACGCTTCAAAATCACGGAAGAATTGAGTGCCCTGGATGTCACGGAGGTGTTTGTGGTTTTTCATTAATTGGGCAAGTCTTGAGTCTTGAGTCGTGTGTCGTGTGTGGACTTTCTCAAGACTCATCCCCCAAGACCCACGACCCGATTCAATTAATTCCTTTGTAAACAAGGCAAATGCTTCTGGAGAAATACGTGATGTCTGGAATTCCTGGTATGTTTGATTAAATGCTGCAAGCTTCAAGCTCCAGGCTGCAGGGTCTTCATCATCCTGCGGCTTGCGGCCTGTGACCTGAAGCAAATGTTTTTTGATCTCCTCCGCAATCTCCCGTACTTCTCTCTCAATAGTGGACTGATCGTTACCTTCCTTTTCGATCTCCTCAAGCAATGCTTGGATCGAAACGGGGACTGTCCCCTTTTCGGGGGACTGTCCCCGTTTCTGTGCAACCTGTCTGAGCTGCTTTAACACCGTCATTAAATCCACTTCGTTTCTTCTAAATGCTTCAAGTGTTTTATCCACTTCCATAAGTTCCTTGGAATATATCTTCTCTTTTTCTCCTTGAAGCCTGCGTCTTGCAGCTTGGAACTTATCAATCAGCACTTCTTCCTTCTCCATGGCTTTGAGATAGAACCCCAATCCTTCTTCATACAATTTCCAGTCCTCAATCCCTTGGTAGACAGCTTGTCTCTCACTAAAAATAGAAGCCGCCGTCGCACCCGTTAATTCCCCACGCTCAAAATAATCATTCAACGTTTTTTGTAAGATTTCTTTATCTGGAAAACTTTTAAAAATCTGCGGATCTAATTCCGAAGAGGCTCCTTCTATTGCCACAAGCCCGACTCCGTATTCTTTCTGGAAATGTTCAATGAGTTTCTGGATATTGCGCTGGGCATCAGGAATAGCGTGAGCGTCCTGGATGAGAATAACAAAGGGGGCAAGGGGCACGGGGCGAGAGACAGGAAAACTTTCTTGCCTCTTGTCTCTTGTTCCGCCAAACTGCACGGCGGATCCGTCCTTCTTTTTGGCGGACTCTTGCCCCCTGGCTTGAAATACTTCCTCAATTTTTCCAATTTCGGCAGGAACGTGAAGCGTTGAAACAGAAAAAAGGGGACTGTTCCCGCGGGGGACTGTCCCCTTTTCTTGCAACGTATCCGGCTGCGAAATAGCTAAAGCCGATGAGGGAAAGCAATTGGTCACAAGAAAAACAACAACCACTATCAGACTTTGGAATCTACGCTTGAGTGAGCAATATTTTTTGGAACTTGTTGGCATATATAAATATACAGTTTTTAAATTGGTTTATAAACTAGACGTAAAAGATACCTGAAACACTCCTAAAAGACAAGGCGTAAGAGGCAAAAATCAATTGGCAGGGAAAGAAAAGAAACAACAACGATCAAAAAAGATCAAGAATTAACCGGACTCAACTCTCTAAAACAAGGTTTCCGGCGTGACAGGAAGGCCTTCCTGGTATCCCGGGAGACAGGCCGCAATAAAGTCCCAGATGCCGCTGCCCGCGCGGCTGACCATCCGGAACGTTCCGTCAAAAAAACCAGCGGTATGGCGGAAGACAGGGCGTCCGCTCTGCTCATGATATTTCTGCACCGTCAAAGGGATTTCAAGAGGTGCGCCTAAAACATTCTTCAATCCGCGGACAAAAACCTGTTCCATATTCTCCTGGTAACTGTCTGTCGTTCCCGCAGCCTGCGCAAACAAGGGAATGTGAAATTGAAAACCAAGCAACAATAATAATACGCTGATTAAGAGGGGCTTCTTCATTTTCGTTGGATTCCTTTCCATTTTGTGGCGTTATCTTATCGCACTCGAATACTTTGGCAAGGGTAAAGTTTTATTTCCGCCAGCCGATGCTTTGTATACGCAACTATTTGGCTCATCCAACAAGTACCGTGCTTCATTTGATTTTGCGGGTACACGGTACTGTACATGATTGAAATCGCCACCTGGCAATTTCAATCTTCATGCTGTACAAGGAGCGCCGAGTGAAGCCGCTTTATACGTGCACGGGATGTCAATGGTCGGGAGATGAAACTCATTTCGTCACAAAAATTCTTTCCATTATGTACCGGCCCAAGCACGAGAACATTCAAGCCTTTAAACAAATCAAATGCCCCAAGTGCCATAATCTTGTCACGATTATTTTTGAGACCCTGGATGGATCCGTTGCCAAATGAGCACCAAGCTGCAAGTTACAGGCTGCAAGCCACAGAAAAAATATATTTTTGAAGCCTGTGGCCTGAAGCTTGTAGCTATTATTTATCTCACTCTAATTCCTCAAGGCATTCTTCCAAAATTTGAACCGCCACATCCACTTCCTTTTTTTTCACCACAAGCGGAGGAGAAAACCGTATCCCGGATTCTCCACAACCTAAAAGTAAAAGCCCTTTTTGAAACGCAAGCCTGACGATTTCATCTCTTTCTTTGATGGCGGGTTTTTTGTTCTCTCGATCCTGAACAAGTTCGATCCCAATCATTAATCCGATTCCACGCACATCTCCAATAAGAGGAAATTTTTTCGCTAACTCCTCAAGTTGCTTCTTAAGATAATCCCCGGTCTGAGCTGCATTCTCAAGCAAACCGTGCTCAAGTAAATGGATCGTTTCAAGCGCGGCCACACAAGCCAATGGATTCCCCCCAAACGTATTCGCATGAGCGCCCGGTTCCCAATCCATTAAATCCGCCCGCGCAATCATAGCTCCAAGCGGCATCCCTGACGCAATACCTTTCGCCACAGTAATGATATCCGGCTCAACACCCCAATGTTCAATGGCAAACATTTTTCCTGTCCTTCCCATTCCGCACTGGACTTCATCCACAATCAGGAGAATTCCGTATTTTTTTGTCAATTTACGAAGTCTTTGGTGATAACCAGGAGGCGGCACAATATATCCTCCTTCTCCTTGAATCGGTTCCACAATAATGGCTGCCACATCCGCAGGCGGAACGGTTTTTTTGAAAAGCGTGTGCTCAATATAATCAACACAATCGATACCGCACTGAGGATAAGTCAAATGATAAGGACAGCGATAGCAATAGCCATAACCAACATGGGTCACTCCCGGCACCAAGGATCCAAAATTTTCTTTTTGCCTGATCTTACTTCCCGTTAAGGAAAGGGCCCCCATCGTCCTTCCATGAAATGCGCCGAAAAAGGAAATCATGCGTTCCCGTTTTGTTTTGTACCGCGCAAGCTTAAAGGCCGCTTCCACGGCTTCTGTCCCTGAGTTCGTAAAGAAAACCCGTTTTTTAAATTTCCCCGGCGCAAGACGGGCAAGTTTCTCGGCAAGTTCCACCTGAACGTCATAGTAAAAGTCCGTACCGGACATGTGGAGGAATTTTTGAGCCTGCCTTTGAATGGCTTTGACAACACGCGGGTGGCAGTGCCCTGTGGCGGTCACTGCGATACCGGCCGTGAAATCAAGAAAAATATTCCCGTCCGGGTCTTCCATCCAGGCACCGCGCCCGCGGGAAGCCACCAAAGGATAGGAGCGGGTCAGGGACGGTGAAAGAAAGGTCTGGTCTTTTTGAATGATCTTCCAGGCTTTGGGACCCGGAAGCGGTTTATGGATGCGGGGATATTTAATCGGCATCGATTTGCGCTTTTTGAAGTTTGCCGCTGTAGTCAATAAAAACGGATTTCCATTCGCTGAAAATATCAAGCGCGGTTTGCCCGGCTTCCCGGTGACCGTTGCCTGTATTTTTGACGCCCCCAAAAGGAAGATGCACCTCCGCTCCGATCGTGGGACCGTTCACATAAGTGATGCCGGCTTCAAGATCACGGATGGCACGCATCGCATGATTGACATCCCGGGAATAAATGGAGGTCGAAAGCCCGTAGGCTGTATCATTCACCTGCCGGATGGCATCTTCCACATCTTTCACGGGCGCAAGGCAGACCACTGGCCCAAAAATTTCTTCACGGACAATTTTCATCTTGGGATCCACGTGCGTAAAAATGGTGGGCTGATAGAAATATCCCCGCTTAAGCCCTGCCCCTTGAGCAAAACCGCCTCCGCATTCAAGGTGAGCGCCTTCCGCAATCCCGCTTGAAACATAAGAATGAACTCTCTCCCGCTGGCTTTCATTAATTAAAGGGCCCATTTCGGTGCGCGGTTTCAACCCATTTCCAATATGAATTTTCTTCGCGCGCCGGATGAGTGCTTTATAGAAGGAACCATAAATTTTCCTTTCAATATAAATCCGGCTTGTGGCCGTACAGCGCTGGCCCGTGGTTCCAAAAGCTCCCCACACAGCCCCTTCCACGGCCAAATCAAAATCCGCATCCGCCATCACAATCTGGGCATTTTTCCCGCCCATTTCAAGAGAACACCGCTTTAACGTCCGGCCGCAGTGTTCACCCACAAGACGGCCTACCTCGCAGGAGCCCGTAAATGAAATCAGCCTGAAACGGGGATGATGCACGAGTGCTTCTCCGGTTTTGGGGCCGCCGTGAACAAGATTCAGCACCCCGGGAGGGAGTCCCGCCTGGCGGAGGATTTCGACAAATTCGCCGGCAGAGGCGGGGGTATCTTCAGCGGGTTTAAACACAAGCGTGTTCCCGCAAATAAGGGCCGGAAAAACTTTCCAGGAAGGAATCGCAACCGGAAAATTCCAGGGTGTGATCAAACCGCACACCCCGACGGGCATGCGTACAGACATGGCAAATTTGTTCTTTAACTCACTCGTGGTTGTCTGCCCGAACAATCTTCGGCCTTCGCCTGCCACGTAATAGGCCATATCAATGGCTTCCTGGATATCTCCGCGGGTTTCTTTAAGTACTTTACCCATTTCGCGGGTCATAAGACGCGCCAGTCGCTCTTTATTTTGTTTTAAAAGGAGACCTGCCTTTAAAATAATCTCACCGCGCGCGGGCGGCGGCGTAAGTCGCCAGGATTCGTAGGCTCTTTCAGCGGCCTGAACCGCGCGTTCAATATCTTCCGGACCCGATTCAGGAAAGATTCCAATGACCTCCTGCCAGTCGGCCGGATTCGTGTCCTTAAACGTTTTACCCGCGGTGGACGGAACCCATTTGCCATCCACTAAATTTAGATAATTTTTTGCCACGGTGCGCCTCCGTTTTGAGGTTACCCGACGTTTCGCAAGGTTACAAGAGATCTCTTTGGATGGACGACTCAAGCGCGGAGATGGCGTCATAATCGGTTAAATCAAGCCGCAAAGGGGTCACGGAAACAAATCCCTTCAGCACCGCTTCTTCATCGCTTTTTCCGTCCGCATCATAAAGTTCAATTTCTCCGGCCAGGGAATAGACGCGCTTGCCGTCATGCTCCTTCTCACGGATAAATTCCTCAATAAAATGAGACGCTGCCTGCTTGGTCACCCGAATTCCCAGAATTTGTTCTAAAGGACAGGCGGGCACGTTGACATTTAAAAGCAAATGGTGCGGGATCAGTCCCGCATTAAATTTCTCAACGAGGATTTTGGTAACCTGGACACAAGCTGAAAAATCCGCAGAGGTTTTACTGCAAAGGGAAATCGCCATAGAAGGGATCCGGTTAATCAGCCCTTCGCGCGCCGCAGAAATGGTCCCGGAATAATAAACGCTCACCCCCGTATTGGCACCCTGATTGATCCCGGAAAGAATCAAATCCGGGCGAAAATCCTTAAGCTCAGAGATGGCAAACTTCACACAATCCGCGGGAGTGCCGTGAATGGCAAATTGCTTGACCGGGCCTTTAAAAAACTCTTCGACCCGCATTTTCTGCCCCAAGGAAATGGAATGGCTTGAAGCGGATTTTTCATTGGCTGGAGCGGCCACAATGATCTCGCAGGAATCCTGGAAAGCGCGTTGAAGGGCTTCGATCCCTTTGGCCTTAATCCCGTCATCATTCGTTAGAAGAATCTTCATTTTTTTTGAGGATAGCCTAGACCGAAATGCTTCAATTCAACCTCTTGCTCTTTCAAGAAATCTCTCAACCGCCTTGAACTTAATAACTGCATCTCTTCCTTACGGCCGGAAGTAAAAGAGCTAACCGCCCGAAGCTTTTTATCATTATAACCGGGATGACACATAAATTCTGAGATTCCTTCCGGCAAATTTCGGATAAGCGTCTCAAAAGGGTTTTTGCGCCAATACCCCGCCGGGGTGAAATTTCCAAAAAAGAAGTCGGTGGTTTTCAATTTTTCTTTTCGAGAGAGCATTAAGCACGAACGGCGCACAGGCAAATCATAGCGCGATGCAATGCGGGTGAACGCTTTAAAAAAAAGCGGGTGGTCGTGAACCTGGTGATGTGTATCGAGGTGCGTCGGCAAGCAGCCAAAAATTTGTTTAAACTTTTCGATTTGAGCTGTGTATTCAAAAATAACTTCGTTTAAGGCGGGCAGTTTTCCCATTTGCCTTGGCAATTTTTTAAAGCGGCCATCTGGCTCCACAAGCGATTTGACTTTTGTCGCAGGTGACACGGGAGATCCCAACGTCACGTTTAAATGAATCCCAACGCCCAACCCCTTGCGTTTCAAAACAGCCCGCACCGCGTTATCCGAAAAAGGCAGGTTGGCAAGCCATGTCGTGCTCGAAACAACTCCCTGATCATGGCACTTTAAAATGGCATCCGTCACACCCGGTGTGAGGTTGCAGTCATCCGCATTAATAATCGCGATGCGCTTCATGATGAATAAACTCCCTTTTAGGGGATCACGATAAGCACCGTCGCCATCGCGTATTCCCGTTCGTGGGTTATGGAAAGTTCCATCTGGAATTTTTCAGGAAGGCCAAAACGCTTACGGGTTATACCCGACAAATAAATATAAGGTTTCCCGGTGGGCTGGCGCCGGACTTCAATTTCGCCAAATCGAAAGCGGTCCTTGCGTTTGACCCCCACGGCTTTCATCACAGCTTCCTTGGCTGCAAACCGGGCGGCGTAATGCTCGTACTTCATCCGCTTCCCTTCACAATAAGCGCGCTCACCGGAAGTAAAAATCCGGTTCACCAAACGGGCGCCCTGGCGGACAATAGCCTTTTCCATTCGCTTCACGCTTGTGATATCAATCCCCTGGCGAAGCTCCATATGTTTTATTCTTAAAATTTTACAAATAGCGCAATGGCGAGAACGACGAGGATAACGGAAAGGATATAGAAATTATTGAAGCGCCAAAAATCGCGCAGGGATGACCAAAAAGAACCCCGGGACGACAGGCGTTTTTTTTGCGGTTTGATTTCGCCTTTGAGGTTCATCACCTCTTCTTTTCTGAAGCGAAGGTAGGTGCCTCCGATTTTATAGGCGTGAAGCTTTCCGTCGTTGAGATACTTTTCGAGTGTCTCGGATTCCACTTCGAGAAAATTTTTAACCTCTTCGAGGGACAACATACTATTCATAGTGATAACTCCGTACCGAGGACAATCGACTTCAGGCTCAAGGCCTGATGGAACGAAAGGAAATTACGCAGGTATTTCTGTGGTCTTATTTTTAGACGCGGGCGTTTTCTTCCTGAATCCAGTGATCCACCGCCACCCTGGAAAAAGTCCAGTTCCCGTTGTCAAAACGGGCCGGGATTTTGCCGCTTTTTGCCCAATCTTCCACAATCCGGGCCTCAACTTCCAGATACTGGGCCACATCCTTCAAGGTCAAAAGAACATCTGAGGTATCCTGAGCATTGACAAGATTAAGCATGGTCAGCTGCCCCTCGATCACAGCTCCCTCGGTAACGCTTAAACGAGGCGTTGTGAGGTTTCCCCGGATAAGCGCCGGTGCAATAATGGAGATACTATGCGTCGCATGCACATCCCCTGTGATTTTACCCGCAATAATGATGCGGTCCCCCTGGATATTGGCTTTTACCTTGGCGTTCTCACCAATCGTAAGGCTTCCTTTTGTATCCAGCTTTCCTTCAAAGCTTCCGTTAATGCGAAGGTTGACAGGATCCTTAAACGCAATAGTTCCCTGCATACTGGCATCGACATCAAGGATTTTTTCTTCCACTTCGTCTTTTCTTTTGGCCATTGAAGGAATCTCCTTATTTAGAGCGATTGAAGGGTTAAAAACCTTGTTAAACTAACACACGCCCCTCTTGAGTGTAAAGCAAAAAGCTTGAGGTTAGCCTATGTCAACCGGAAAAAAGGATCCAAGCGAACGAATGCCGAAGGCCCTCAAGTGAGCGGGATACTTGTCTTCCGGTGAATTATCTCTTTTTCTCCGTCACTTTAAATTCAAGCGTTTGCCCTCGCATCAAACGGGTTTGGGCATCAAGCGCGGGTAAGGTACTTAAAAAAGTAAATACGACCGGAACAAGCAGCCATTCCAAAGCAAACCAAAAACGCTTAAGTAAAGGATTCGGCGGTTTTCCCTTAGGTAAAAGCAGGTGGGCCAGAATAATCGTGACAATTAAAGCTGCAAGAGCCAGGTTAAAAATCAGCGCTGTAATACGCGGAGAATTGTAATAAAGAATGGAGCTTGAAAACTCGCGGCCGGCAAAAAAGGCCGGGAGCCATCCAATGATCGAAATAAGAAACCCTACCGTCGCCCAGGAAACATGCATCCCAAGAAGCTTGGAGGCATAACGGAGTTTATTGAGAAAAGAAATACGTTTATCCTGAAGAAAACCCCTCATTACAATTGGGAAATTTTCAACCCCCCAGGCCCAGCGCCGTTTCTGCCGGTAAACATTGATCAACGTTTTCCAGTAGGAGCCCGCCATGGCCACATCCATCGAAAGCGTAATATACATAGGAATCACCCGGTAATCTCCCCCATAGTGAATGAGCGCTTTCCAGAAAATAGCCGAGTCATCTGAAATCATATCCACGGGCCAGTACCCCACCTCAACAAGAGCTTTGAAACTCATGCTGTGGCTTGAAAACGTCACGAGTTTTTCCGGATTCGTGGCTTCGATCAGCTGAAAAAAAGAGGAGCCCATTTCAAGCACGCGCGCAAACCCTGGAGCCTCCCAAATATTATTATGATAAACGGGAATCGGCTGATAGCTTGCTCTCAGCCGGTTGGGATGACGCATGAAGTGATACGTCAACGCCGCAAAATACTCAGGCCCGGCAACGGTATCTGCGTCAAAACAGGAAATAATCACGCGCTCAAAATCAATTTTTCGCTCCTCAAAAAAAGCGGCGGCTCGTTTGGCTGCGCAAGCGACATTGGCCCCCTTAACACGCGCTTCTCCGTCAATCCCTTCCGGATGAATCACAACGAGCAAATCAAAAAATGAAGAACGGTATTCCTTCTGAAGCGCCTCGGCCATCTCACGCTGCCCCGTCCCCGCCCGTTCCTCCACGGCAAGCACAGGCACAATCCTTCCGCAAGGAAACTGGCTGTGCTGAAGGGCCCGAAGGTTAGGTTCTACGACTTTTCTTCCTTCATTGGCTACCGCAATGATCACCAGATGATAAAGGGAGTCAAACGCAGGCACGGTCACTTTTTGCCTGAGGATTTCTTTGGCTTCACGTTCCTGATTTTTACAGGAAAACCATTCACGCAGGGTTTTAAGTTTTCTCAACGCTTTTATTTTTTCTTGCAAATGCGGCAGGGATTTTTCCGGCATTTCAAGAGAGCGGCACCGTTCAATCCAATCCGTACCTTTTTCAATTTCAAGCACCCCGTAAGCCAGCACCATAAACAAGGTCATATAAAATAGACGGAAGAGCCAAAAAATTTCATAAGCAATCACCACAATGGCGGCTTCAAGCGGGCGGGTAAAAGAAAGCACGGTAACGGAAATGAGAATAGCCCAGCTGAGAAACCCAGGCAGGATCTGGAAAAATCGCTCCAGGGCATACTCCCAGGGGCTTAACCCTCGGTGGGAAAAGTTAAAGGTTTTTTTAGAGGTCATTCGACGATCTTTCGCTTCACAAGGTTCCGGCTCTGGGCATCAATATAATAAAGCGCATGCTCGCCCTCATGATAATAAATGCGGCTGTCGGGTTTAACGCGGACAATTTCTCTTAAAAGATAAGGTTTGGGGCCCTTGACCTCGAGAAGAAAAACACTTGCGCGATCCAAAAAAATGACATGGGAATCTTCGTAAGCCCAAAACGCCTGCTGGATGTCTTTGCCTCCGGCGTAGAAGATTTCTTCTTCCGGCTCCTTTTCAAAAAGGGTTTCTTTCTCCCGCTGAAAATCAATAGCTCCGATCTCATGCCCGGTCCAGAAAAGCACCTTTTCTTCGTCAAGCGCGTGACTGCGGCTCACTCCCCGCACGCCCTGATCCACATGATGGTAAGGCAGGCGGTTGCTGATCAACGCCCCCTGATCGCTAAGAAAAACAAGAAGGTCCCGGTCCAGCACTTCGATTTGAAAATACCGGGCACTGACCCCGCTAAAAATTTTCGTGCCCAGGGTTTCACTTTCAAGCAATAAGTCCGGGTTTTCCCCCTCAGGGCCGGTTTCAAGCAGCGAATAATCCTTTTTTAAAACATACAAATGTTTCTTGTGCACTCCGAACCCTAAAACGTCGCTATGAATTGGGGGGTAAATTTTTTCATGGTTTAAATCCAGGCGGGAAAGAAAACCGTCTTTCAGAAAATAAATCTGCGAAGCATTCTTGGGATTCCAGTCGATCCAGTCCGCATCCGTCGGAAGTAATTCGTTTAAAGACTCGGCCATTTTCTTTTCCCGGCCGGGCTGAAAGATAAAAAACTGGCGTTTGCCTGCGGCTTCAACCAGGAAAAGCACAACCGGCGATTTTTCCCGGTAAAGAATATCGACAATGGAAACGCCTGGCCGGATATCCAGTTCACGGCTGAGAAGCGTTTCCCGTTTAAAAAATAAGTCGATTTTCCAAAGGGAATCGAGCTGCGGGTTCTGCCAGGCCAAAATTTTGGCTTCGGGTGTGCCCGGGACCATATTGGCAAAGGCGTGATGTGAAATCACATCGGCGTCGGGTTTATGCGGCAGTAAAAGGACAGGCTCAAGCTGCGTGGCCTTTTCAGGTTCAATTTCGATTTCTTTTTCCCAATAACCGAATCCCTTGCGAACCACACGGACATGGTATTTTCCCGGCAGCAAATCACTCACCACAGTCGGCGTCGCCTTGGAAAATTTCTTTCCCTCGATGAAAACTCTTGCGTGTCTCGGGAAACTGATCACAGACACCAGTCCCGTTTTGACGAGTGTCCGCTGCTCGGGGCTGATGAGATATCCCAGGGCATAGAGGATCGTATAAGGCGTGACCAGGCAATAGAGGATTAATAAGGGATAAAAAACAGCTTTTCGCAGAAATAACAGCATGGAAGTATTGTATCCGTAAAGCCTTAGCGTCTTCAAGCCCTAAGGTAAGCCTAAGGTGACCCAAAAAGCCGCGATTGATTCTCTTTCAGCCATTTTTTTGCGCTGTGGTGGTTGGGGAATACTTTCTCCACAATCGCCCAGAACCGCGCAGAATGGTTGAGTTCTTTGAGATGAGCCAGTTCATGGACCACCACATAATCCACCATTTCCAGAGGTGCCATCACAAGACGCCAGTTAAAACACAGATTCCCTTTGGGGTTGCAGGACCCCCACCGGTGTTTTGCATTCGACAATTTGATTCTTTGATAATGCACTCCCATTTGGGGAACGTAGAATTGGCACCGCTGCGTCAGGATTGAGAAGGCTTCTTCCCGGTACCACCGGTCAAAGAGTTTTCGCGCTTTAGGCAAATAGCGGGCGGACAATAGGAATTGGTCTTCAAAGAGGAGCTTGCCGTCTATCTCCCCCGCAATATGCAGGGGGTATTCCTGCCCGAGATAAAGAAACTTTTCTCCTTCGATAAATTTTTTAGGGGGGGACAGTTCCGACTGCTGCCGCGTGCGCTGATAAACCCTGTCGATCCATTCACGATTTCGGCGGACAAACTTCTGGATCACCGAGTCTGTGACAAAATAAGGCGCCCGCACAATCAACGCCCCGTCAGGGCGGACCTCCAGGGCAAGACTCCTTCTGCGGGTCCTTATCAGTTGAGCGATTGGAATATCATTCGACGACAAATTTTTTACCTCTTTCCAAATTCCAGGGACACCCTGCCTGACCTGGAATGAAGTCATGCATCCCCCGGATTTTCGTGTTCGTAGAACTTTTTAACCGCAGCATCGGCCCGTATTGAACTCTCATCCCAGTCCATCAGTGTGATACTATCGCCGCTTCGCGCACGGCTCAGCGCCACATAAGCCTGCCCGGGCTCCCACAAGGCACGCAAACTAATGTGACAGCGTTCCAGCGTTGTCCCCTGCACTTTATGAATGGTGCTGGCATACGCCAGAGTCACGGGAAAGTTACTGGCAAAAGCGGCTTCCTCCCCTTCGTCATCCAGGATCGTAAACGTAAAGGGTTCGATTTCAAATACCCGGGTTTTCACCCGCACGAGCAAACAATCATCCGCCATCTCTTCAATCGTCCCCACCGTTCCGTTCACATAACGCTGCTTTGGATCATTCATACGAAGCATCACGAGCGCGCTTTTTTTTAGCTCCAGCACTTCCGGGATGGGCGCATCACGCTTCAGCCTTTCGATATAAGCATCCTTGCCGCCGTATTCGGTTTCATAACGCCGCGATTCAAACCTGATTTCATTCAAACGCACCTGGTTAAACGCATCCGTTTGTGCGCGGCGGGGGAAAACATGCGGCACATCACGTTCAACCTCTTCCGTTGTGATGAGCCTCTGATTTAAAAACATGCGTACACGGTCGGAACTCTTTCCCCACCGGATGTCTTCAAGCACCTCTAAAAAGTCCGCGTCTTCGGTGCGTTTCACTTCGCGCAAAATGATTTTCTTAAAACCTGATCTCTCCCAGGCCTTGGACAAGAAACACCACTCCTTTTCCCTGCCGCGCGAGATCGGCGGAAGCTGGGCAAAATCACCCACCACAATCATGCGGATACCGCCCCATGCCTGAGGTGATTTTCTTACCGCTCTTGCAATGTGTTCCGCGCAATCCAGTGTCGCGCCTGAAAGCATGGAAACTTCATCAACGACCAGTGTCCCGGTATTTTTCAACCTTTTGCGCAGCCGCGTATTTTTTAAAGCCTTCTCAAACACGGCCTCCGGCCCGCCCTGCATAATCCCAAGCCCAAAAAAACTGTGGAAGGTGCGGCCGCCGATCAAAACGGCTGCCGCGCCCGTACTGGCCACGACCGGGATCTTTTCCGCAGATTGATCTAAAAACTCACGGATCAAAAAACTCTTCCCCGTGCCGGGCCCGCCGGTTAGAAATATATTTTCCCGGCTTTCCCTAAGCTCCCGAAACCCTTCGGTTTGCGAGAGCGTTAACTGCACCTTGTCCATCAATCCCCCTTCATCTATAAGTTAAGAGCTGATTTCCTCAATATCTTTTTCCGCAAGACGGCGAAGATACCAGGCCAAACCAACTGTTGCCGTGAGCCCTGCCCCTAGAAGGATCCATTCACCCATTGTCCGGGACCGGCCAGTCAGGTTGAATTGAGCAACATCTCCGGTGACAAAACCTAAATAAGTATAAACAAGTGTTGAGGGAATCGAACCAAAAATGGAAGCCAAAAAATAGTGAACGGCTCGGATTTGAGTCACTCCAAAGGCATAATTGCCGACTAAAAACGGAAACACCGGAGAAAACCTCGCTAAAAGGATGACTTTCCAACCCTTTTTTCTTAAAGCCTTTCCCAGTCTCTCAAATTCCCGGTTGCCGGCAATCCGCTTGGCCACAAAATCATAGGCAAGATAACGGCCGATTAAAAAAGCGGCAAGCGATCCAAGACCTACGCCCGCTAAACTCAGCAGCGTGCCTTTTAGAACCCCGAAAAGGATACCCCCTGAAAACGTAAAAACAAAAGACGGAACAAGAAAAACACAGGACAAAACATAAACTAACACAAATAGAACCGGCCCCCAAGCACCAAAGCTTTCAATCCAATCCAGGGTCTTTTGGAGGAACCCTAAACGGTTCAGGATATAAGCGGCGACTAGGACAACCAAAAGGAAAATAAAGCGATAGACCGTTTTCTTCATGTTTACTGCTGTTTCACTTTCACGAATGCAGGCAGAATTTGAATTGATTTAATCCGCAGTGTCACCTTTTAAAGGATCTGGATCACTTAAAGCGGCACATACCAGGGTCAGTACCAAATACTGCCAATTGGCAATCACGTCGGGCTTCATCAGGATAGTTTGGCCAATGGTCAGTATAAACATGAGGAGTGAAGTCAGCGTCCATACTAAGCGCACTTTCGTGCCGGAGAGAATAAGCACGGCCAAAACAGGCTCCGCGATTATGATCAGCCAGGCGAGCACGACATTTAATAGGTGCGGCGACCAGGTTTTATCAAACTCAGTCGTAATGAAGCCTACAAACGTGTGCGGCCCCATTAAAATCCATTTCGTAACACCGACGTAAAGCAGCCACAACCCAAAAAAAAGCCGCATACCGCATAGAAAGAATTTGCGAGTGTCGTAACTGGAACATTTCATATTCGATTTCTCCTCTATTCTATTGTGCCGCTTTAGGTTCCTTTAATTCAACGACCAGCGCCCGGAACACCGTTTCACCCGTATTCTTGGCCGAATGCGACTCCTTGGGCACCCACATCACCTGGCCCGCGGCCCCCTGCATTTCCGCCGTCTTCCCCTCAGGATAACTCAACACAAGCTTTCCGGCGTCAAGAACGTATATAAAATGATCGAACGAATGCGTGTGCATCGCGATCTCATCGCCTGGATTGAAGCGGATCTCCGATACACGCACCTTTTCGTTTTCGAAAACCTTTTGATAAATGCCGGATCCAAGTTCTAAAGGATCCGGATAAGTTTCCGCGCGGACCGTTGATACGGCGGATAAAGAAAGATAAAACAGGCAACCCAGGACACCCAACCCTTTTTTCATGACGACTCTCCTTTTATTTTAAAAGTTAATCATTGAAAGCCAGTATAATAAACATATGCTGGATGCTGTCCAGCAAACGTTGACATGCATCAGCATTTTCAAAAAAATGTCCTTTCTTTGTTTCCTGCGTTTTTTATCTAAATTGTGAAGAACTGCACGCCGTCCAGAGGGACACGGCGTTTTTTAACCCCTTGTGAATTCTCGCAATACAATGCCGAATGACCGAATCCGAATTCGAGGGACATCATACCGAATGCCCGAGTTAAGTTATGTGTCCCCGGTCTTTGTTTACTTGACCTCTTTTTACGGCTTATACGTTGCGGAAGCCAAATTGGGCGGCAATTTCAATAGACTTTCCTTGATGGCAGATATAAATTTCAGGAACCGGCACACTCGCTTTTTGAAGGCTCTCGAGCCATCGTCGAATCCGCACGGTCTGTTCTTCAGCGCCGAATTTAAAAACAGACCCTTCTCCCAAATCAAAGAGGGCAAATAAAGGCGGCTTGGCTTCATTTGGAAGGTGCTCCGTATCGCGCAGGCATTTTTTCAACTTTAAATCCAGCTGCTGATGTTTTGAAATCACCTCCACGCGGGATTTAAAATCAATCTTGCCCCAATCCGCCGCCGTGCGTTGCGAGAGCATCATCCAGAGCGAAGCATAATGAATGAGGATTTGTTTGCCTGGGTCAAGTTTTTTGGAATGATTGATAATAAGCTGGGCCAGGTTTCCGGGATGAAAATTCGATAAGCCGCCGCTTAAATCCGTAAATAATAATTCAAGCCCGAAAAATCCCCGCATTTGAGAAGCGGCCCTATTGAGAGTTTCTCCCAACAATTCCCGAAACGCTTGCCAGGCAACCGAGTCCTCTTTTAAAACTATCCACGCACAAAAAAGAGAGCGCGTCTCAGAGCCAATGCTCAACTTGTAATGGTAAAGGCCGGGCGGGACAATACCTTGAAACTCAACGGAATCAAACGCCGGCAATAGTTTGAAACCTGTAAATTCTGAGGGCAGTTGAATCGGCGCGGTATGACGTAACAGCACGGCACCGGTTCCGGGAGCGCCACTGCGGGAACTCTTTTTCACGATGGCAGGAAGCAGTAAACAACGCTTAAGATCAAAGCCCAACAAATAGCCTGAAGCATGAGGCTCCGGCCGCGGCTCCGGAGCTTCCGGGCAACTTCGGCACTTTCAATTTTCCGCACGCCGGAATCCAAGTTAACCAGTCCCCGTTCGGAAAGGATCGCACAGGTTTTCTTCCGCGCTTCAAAAAGATTGAAAAGTCCGAATGCCAGCGGAAAGAAAATGAATCCCCTCATAAACCGGTCGGCATGAGTCCCAAGCAGCCAGAGAGCCCAAAATAAAGCCAGCCCCGTGATGCCAATACCAAGCCACCTGCGCTTGCCCGCCTCGCGCGGTCCAAGATTCGATTCAAAAAATTCACCCGAAAGCGACTCCTCATGATATTGAAAACACGTCCGGCACGTCCCGTCCGGAGCCACCCATTCGGGATGCTCCTTCTTGATGGCATCCACCACGTGCTGGTTGATAGGATCCAAAAAAACCGTTACATCCCGCGGCGTCTTTTTTCCGCAAAGCGGACAAGTAAACTCATTCATCCAATACCTGCCTTTTCATTTGTGTTAACCGGTGCGCTTGTAACGGCTATGCCGCGTGAAAGTTAACAAGTTAATTAATTAACAGGACGCCGCACTTTAGGAGATGAACGACACGTTCATCCCTAAAAGTACTCGCGCAAAAGCGCGCGTGTCCAGCGGGAGATGTTCAATTAAGTTAAACTCTACCTCTCCCCTGCGAAGAGCAGACCCTCAAGGTCCGGCCGAGCGAATACTGAAGCCACAAGCTTCAGAGAGCTTGTTGGAATCAAAGGATTCCAGTGAGCGTGCCGAAAATATTGATTTTCGGCCGCGCTTGGCCGCCGTGCTGTGTCGCGGGGAGGCATCCGGTTTATTCACAAAGCGGTTTTCGCATCGATTTGCGAAAGCGATGAGAAGGCCGGGTTAGGCGCCTTTCAACAAATAGCTTGTGCTTCGTCCGCCGGCGGAGTCCTTGACGAGGATCCTTTTCTCAACAAGTTCAAGAATGTCCCGTAGGGCCGTGTCCTGCGAACATTTTGTGATTTGCGCCCACTTGGAAGATGTGAGCTTGCCTTCAAACTTTTCGAACAGTTTATGGATCATCCTACGCTGCCGTTCATTGATCGATCCGGCCGGATGAAGTTCCCAAAAACGCGCTTTCCTGAAAACATCCGCCAGAGTAGTTTCCGTTGAATCCACCGCCCGGTCCAGACAGCTCAAGAACCATTCAAGCCAGGTTGTGATATCGATCCCTGCGGGGCGGACAGATCCAGAACCCGCGCTTTTACGCTGCGTGTTTTTCTGTGTCTTTTCGAGTATGTCATAATAGGCTTTCCGTTCTTTGCGGATCCGGGCGGACATGCTGTAAAAGCGTTGCGCACTTCCGTCGGTGCGAGCAAGCTGCATATCCGTGATCGCTCGGGCGATGCGGCCATTACCATCATCAAAAGGATGGAGGGTCACAAACCATAAGTGAGCGATCCCTGCCTTTAGCACAGGATCCATTTCCATCGCACGATTCTTAGTGAGCAAAGTCGGGCCATTGAACCAACCAAGAAAACCCTTCATTTCCCTGTCAAGACGCCGAGCGGCAGGCGCTTCAAAATGAACCTTTTCATGCCCGGCAGGCCCGGAAACAACCTGCATAGGACCGTGACGATCATCACGCAGGGCGCCGGTAATAATCTTATGCATCCCGCTGTAACCTCCAGGAAAAAGACTTGCCTGCCAGGCTAATAAGCGGCTCTTGGTGAGGGCTTTGCTAAAATTTTGAGTGGCATCCAGCATCATCTCCACCACGCCATCGACATAACGATCGGAAGGAACAAGGCCGGCAATATCCAGACCAAGCCTCCGCGCTATGGAAGACCGCACCTGATCAGCGTCCATAACCTCGCCTTCGATCTCACTGTTTTTGATAACATCAAGCGTCAGGGTTTGCAGCAAGGCCTCGGTACGCAGGGGGAACCCTAGTGCCTCCATGCGCCCCATGAGCCGGCCCTGGCGGTTACGGACAGTCCCGATCAGGGCCGTGATCTTCTCATGATCCCAGATAAACTTTGGCCAGATATCAAGTTGGTGAATAGAACCCATTATTATTCTCCGCTTCCTATGCGGAGAATATAGCATCTATCCACCGCATAGGCAAGAGGAAGTGCGGGAGAATTCCGCGGGAACATTTTGAACGAAAACATCAACACCAAAGGTATAGGGCTTTAACACAACCAAAACAGGCGCTCAGTCCTACAGCTTTTTGCTCTCGATGAATGGGGAGCATTACACGAATTAAATAAGGCGTCCCTCGATCTTTCAGAACGTCGTCCCGAGAGGGAGACGTTGTCTTTATTATACACACTCGAAATTAACCCCTCCCCGCGGAAACGTGCGCTTTTGCCTGCGCCCTTGCGCAAGCACTAATCGTGGCGAACCCGATGTTCGCCTACGATTATGTGCGCGAGTACTTCGCCGCGTGCCTTTGCGCGAGCACTCTTAGGGATGAACGTGACGTTCATCTCCTAAAGCGTTCGGGAAGAACTTGAGGTTCTTCTCCGAAAGTGCGGCAGCGGACACGGCATTCCTTAGAAGTGCCGCTGCAGTATTTAGACAAAAGTCTAAGTGCGGCGTTCCGGCATCCGTAAGCTGCTCTACGAATTGGTGGGCTTAATAATCCTTTATATTTAAAGTAGGAATTATTCATGTTTTAGAAACTTACCATCCAAGTCATATATCCCATTTTGCTATTTAACCTCTCCCCGCAGACGGCGTCTGATTTATGAAGTAAGGAGACGTGTCAAAAGTCAGACTTGACCCTAAAACTTAATTAGCTTGCCAAGCGATCAATCTGTTCAGCAATCCACACTTTAATAAGAGAGGTGCGAGGAACGCCCACTCGGGCGGCTTCCTGGTCCACTTTATCAAGGATTTCCCGCGGAATATCAATGTTGATACGCTGCACAGGATAATCAACCTTGATTGATTTCAGATCAAGATGTTCCACCACACTTCCCTTTTCAAAGGCTTGATCAAACTCACTGGCCTTGATTTTATGTTTCTGTTTTTGCTTCATTTTGGCTGCGTTTCTCCTATTCGTTACTTTTTTCCTCTATTTTCTCTTTATAGAGCTTTTCTTCTTCTATCCGGCTTCGACGAGCTGAAATGAGACGGATTTTATTCCCCCGTTGTGTATAAATGCAGGAATAAAGTTTTTCACCGATTCTGCCAATTCGTAAAAAACGGGGTTCATCCTCTGTCCTCGCCTCAAGTTCTACAGCCAGCGACATCCACAAATGTTTTGCTTCTTCAAGAGAAAGCCCATGTTTCTCCTTGTTTATTTCTGATTTATAAGCATCGTACTCAAATTCCATATATTAATAATACAATATATATACTAAATTACAATATATTTAATACAATTTTTGTACTTTTATCGCAATGCTTTGGAAATAAAAGAGTTACAAATGAGTAATTCCAAGTAGCCCTCCCTTTGCAGGCATTGGGATACACAGGAAGGATGATCAGCTTTCAGATAAGAAAGGAAGGGTTTGTTTGATGACCGGGATTTTCCGGAGAAACTTTGTCCGTGAAAATAGGACGAAGAAAAGAATGCCGCTTAGTGCGCCTACCAGGTCGCAGCCCAGATCAAACCAGTCCGGTCCCCTGTCCGGCGCCAAAACCTGCACCACTTCCGTCACTCCGCCGCAGATCATGGAAAAGAGTAAAGCTACAGAAAAGATCGTGGCGGTCTGCATCCTAAACGAAAGAAAGACCCTTTGAAACTTAAGGAAAAGGCAAAGCAGAAAGGCGAGGATAAAATACGCAGCGAGGTGAGCGACAGCAAAAAATTCAGGCTTACGCAGCACCATTAAGGCGATCTTTTCAGGAAGCAGGGCCAGGAAAACCAGGAGCACGGCCCAGAGCCAAACGGCAAGGAAAAACCTTTCTTTCTTTAATCGGATTTCAGGCATAGCGAACCCACCTACTGTATAAACTATGCCTGTCGGAGCCGCAAAAATCAAAAGGAAATGTTACTCGTCCCGTAAGGCTTCGATGGGGTCAAGATCTGCGGCTTGTTTGGCGGGCCAGAGGCCGAAAATGAGGCCGACGGCAACGGAAAAAATAAACGCAAGAAGAAGGGAGCCAATCGTAACCACGGTTTTCCATTTGGCAAGCGTTGCAATCAGCCATGAAACGGATATGGCCAGGACAATCCCTAAAATCCCTCCGATAAAGGTAATCACCACCGACTCCACAAGAAACTGCATGAGGATATCCCGCTTCGTGGCGCCGATCGCTTTGCGCAGGCCGATTTCGCGCGTCCGTTCAGTCACCGAAACGAGCATAATGTTCATAATGCCGATGCCTCCCACGACGAGTGAAATGGCTGCCACGCACCCGAGTAAAACCGAAAAAGTCTTTGTGGTGCTCGTAAGAGCCTCCTGAACGTCGGCAAAATTCCGGATATCGAAGCTGTCTTTGCGGTCCGGCGTAAGCCGGTGACGCCGGATGATAAGGTTTCTGAGCTCCTTTTCAGCATTGCTCATTTCTTTTAAAGAAGTAATCTCGACATCAATTTCATTTAAATATTCTTTTCCCAAAACACGCCGCATCGCGGTCATGAGCGGCATGACCACGACATCGTCACGATCCCTGAAGGTACTTGACCCCAGTTTTGGCAGAACGCCGATGACTTCAAAATTGACGCGGTTAATTTTCATCACCTGCCCCACAGGGTTTTCGCCGCCAAAAAGTTCCCGCAAAACCGTTTGCCCTACCAGGGCCACCCGGCGCCTTGCCCGGTTTTCTTCGTCCGTAAAAAAGCGGCCGGTTATGGGTATTTGATTTTTCATAGGCGCATAGTCCGGAGTTGATCCTACCGCCTGAGTGGTCCAGTTTTTGTCCCTTCGAACCAGCTGAACCGCGCCTGAAACCTGGGGTGCTACGCGTTTGACTGAGGAAATCGATTCCTTAATCACCTTCGCGTCTTCCAGCGTAAACCGTGTAACGGCTCCGGCCTCAAGCGCCACTCCGCGGAGTTTGGCTGATCCCGGTCGCACCGATAGCAAGTTCGAACCAAGCCGCGCTAACTGCTCAGTGATCAATTCACGGGCACCTTTGCCGAGGGCAAGCATCGTAATCACGCAAGCCACGCCGATCAAGACCCCGAGCATAGAAAGAAACGAGCGGAGCTTGTTGGAAAAAATCATCCGGAATGCCTGGTGGTAATGCTCCCGAAATTCGGCAAGCGAATACCTTTTTTTTTCGGGAATGTTGACCAGGCTTTCAGGGGTGGAGTGCTTCGAGGCCGGCAAAGGTTTTGTTTTTTTGTCTTCAATGATCTGTCCGTCCTGCATCCGGATAATCCGCCCCGCGGCTTCTGCGACTTTTTCATCATGCGTCACAAGCACAACGGTTAAGCCCTGCTCATGCAAACCCTTTAGAATATCCAGGACTTCTTTGCCCGAACGCGAGTCGAGATTGCCGGTGGGTTCGTCGGCAAGGATAAGAAGCGGACGATTGACCAGCGCACGGGCAATCGCAACCCGCTGCTGCTGGCCGCCTGAAAGCTCATTCGGCCGATGGTTTAACCTGTCGGCAAGCCCCACCCGGGTCAGTAACTCGGTCGCCCGCACGGCCTGGTTTTCTTTTCCGTCTTCTGAATAAAATAAGGGCAACATCACATTTTCAACCGCCGTGGAGCGGGTCATTAAATTAAACTGCTGAAACACAAAGCCAATCACTTTATTACGCAAATAGGCGTGCTGCATTTCATCAAGACGGGTGATATCTTTTCCAAGAAAATGCATAGTTCCCTGGTCCGGGGTATCCAGCAGTCCCAAAAGATGCATCAGCGTGGATTTGCCGGACCCGGAAGCTCCCATAATGGCGAGAAACTCCCCTTCTTCAATAGAAAATGAAACCCCGCGCAAAGCCTTGACATCGATCTCCCCGATTTTGTACGTTTTGTGAAGGTCCTTAATTTCAAACAGTTTCATGATTTGTCTTTTTTCTCGCGCTTGGGAGGCGGCATGGGTGAAAACGCAGCCACCATCGTGCTTTCCTTTTTACGCACGACCAGAACTTCGGTCTTTTCGTCGATACCGCTTAAAATTTCGGTCATCCCCCCGTCGGTTTGTCCGATACGGATGGGGAAAGGAACCGGTTTGCCGCCAAATGCTTTCTTGTAGACCGCAAAATCCGCATCTTTGGGTTTGGGAACATCCCGCGGCCATTCAGCGACCGCATCCGACGAAAGCAGCAGGACATCCTTGCGCTCAGTCACGATAAAAGTTACATTCGCGGTCATCCCACTGCGGAAATTTTCCGGTATCCTTTCCGGGATGATATCAATTTCGTACATGTTCACATTATTGATTAGAATGCTTTCGTAACCGATGTGGTCCACACGCCCCCTAACGACTTGATCGGGATAGGCATCGAGACGCATTTCTGTCACCTGATTAATCTTGATCTGTGCCAGATCGGTTTCATCCACAAGCGCCCGGATAATCAGCTTGTCGGCAAGGACAACGATCGGTTCTGCCGTGGTCACGGTTTGCCCGGGCTCCACGGAGCGGACAATTACGGTTCCGTCAAGCGGCGCAATCAAAGGGGCGGGCTTATACGCATCCTGCCAGCGGCTCAGGACTTCCTCGCCCTGGGCACGGGCCGCATCAAGCAACGCAGCGCGGTCGGTTGAACTCATCCAGGCTAGGATTTGCCCCTGTTTCACTAAATCCCCTTCCTGGACCAGCACTTCATCCACGCGCCCGCCAATGGGCGGCTTGATTTCCACCCGGTTGTAAGGCTTCACCTCTCCGGTTGAATCAACCTTGACCGTCAAATCCCCTTTTTGGGCTTTGATGGAACGAATGACCTGGAGGCCGTTTTCGGATTGAGAAAAGGAAGAGAAGATTTTCCAGACAATGAAAACAGCAAGAAGAATCAATAAAGGCTTACGGTACCGCAACACCGATTTAAGCTGCATGAGGCACATCCTCCAGAGTTAAGCCAGTCACAAGTTCCCAGTTGGCATGTTGAATTAAGGCATCCCGGAGACTTTGGACATAATCGATTTCTGAATTGGCCAAATCCTGTTCGGCAATGTCAAACTCCTGAAAATCCGTCAGCCCTGACGAATACTGCGCGTGCACAATTTCAGACCGCTTAAGCGAAGCTTCGAGAAATTTTTTGCTGACCACAACAAATTCCACCGCATCCACGAATTGGACCCACGCTTCCGACAAACGGGCAATGGTTTCATCCCGGACATTTTTAGCGGCCGCACGCGCGGCATCATAATCGGCCTTGGCCTTTAAAATCCCCTGAACATTTTTCCCGCCGTTAAAAAACGGCACGGATGCCCGCAGCCCCAGGAAAAATTCCTTTTGAAGCTCCGAATGCCGTTCACCCGACTGAATAAATTGATAATTCCCATCCACGCGCGGCCAAATCACGGACTGGGCGGAAATCATGGCGGCTTTGGCCGCTTCGGCGTTTTTAAGAAGCCGTTTTACCTGCGGGGTTTTCATGGCGAGCCTTGCGTAATCGGGTTCCGCGGCAGGAGCCCCGGAAACCATCACTTCCATATCCCCTTCAACAGGCAGCGGGAGAGAAAAATCCCCGCCCATTTCCCTTGCCAGCCGCAGGGACTGGCTTTCAATCCGCCGTTCAGTCTGCCTAAGGCCAAAAAGGGCCCGTTCAAGAATGGCCTGGGCTCTCAGCGAAGACCCCAAGTTCTCACGGCCTGCTTCATAGCGTAAGTAAATAAGTTCCGCGTTTTGCTTTCGACGTTCCGCGATCCGTTCGGTGACGCCAACAAGCCGGTTGAATCTTAAAAGCTCGATGTAGGCCGAACGCAGCCGGAATCTCACATCCGCGCTGGTTTCACGGTAGGCCCATTGGGCGGCCGCATAATCTTTTTGGGCTTTGACGGTCTTGCCCGTGGTGTCAAACCCCGAAAAAATATTCTGATTGGCTTCAAGATTGACTTCTAATTGATTGCTTGCCTCATCCGACAACGGCACTGTGGTGCGGGTACGGTTTACCACGCCGTTGACGCTTGGAAGGTAGTCTCCGGCGGCAATGTTGCGCGACCAGAGGCCTGATTTTCTTGCGGCCCGGGCTCTCAGAAGATCGGGATTATGCTGGAGAGAAGTCTCAACCATTTCCTGCCAGGTGAGCGGTTTTTTTTCTCCTGCCTTTTGAATTTCGACCGAAGGCAGGCGAACGGTCAGGCATCCTGCGGTTAAAACCGGCAGGATGACGAGGGATAGGCGTCCCGCGTTTTTAAGAAGTTGCAGAGGCCTCACGGTATCGTCTCTTTCGTTCCTGCCATTTGGCCTCCATATTTTTATATTTCGTAAGCTGGTCCGGGTTCAATAAAGGGCGGATTTTTTGACGTGCCTGCTCGCGGATCGCATCGGTTTCCGGCCTTATTTTTGCACGAACGGCTTCCATCTGCGGAATGGTCTCTTTAAGAATAGCCTCGATCTGCTTTTCCTGCTCGGCGTTCAAATCCAATTTGGAATCAAGGCGCTTCAAGATCCATTGCTGTTTTTCCTGCGGAGTGTTCCATTTTTTTTCCATCTCTTGGCGGTCTGAAAACTCCCAGCGGCCGAAGGCAACCCCCAGGACGAAACTGACCGCAAAAGTGACCAAAATCTGCTTCCAGGCAAATTTTGTAATCATAGGTCCACCTCCAGCATGTCGCCGTTTGAATCCAGCTGGATTCCCGCGAGTTCCTGCGCAAGGGCTTCGTCACTGGCCACCGGCCACACGGAAATAACAAATAGAGCCGCAGTCATCACGGCAAAGGTCGGGACAGCCCACCGGAAAAAGGACGACAGGTCAAAGGCAAATGGTTTCCTGGCTTCGATTTTTTCCATCACCTGCCACACAAAAGCATCGGAAGGACGCACTTCCGGCGGCCTCAAAAATGCACATTTGATTTTTTCCCATCCGGGATCATGGTCGTTCATAAGACCTCCACTTGGGTTAGACGTTATCGGCTTTTAAAAAGTGTCGCAGTTTTTCCTTAAACTCTTCACGGGCGCGTCTTAGGCGGCTTTTCACTGCGGCAAGCGAACAATGGAGCACTTCCGTCATTTCTTCGTAACTTAGCCCCTGGATTTCTCTTAAAGTCAGAATAAGGCGGTAATCGGGTGGCAACAGAGCTAAGACCTGGTGAACGAGTTCGTGATCCCCGGTGTCTTGCGGTGTTTGGGGATGCTTTGCAAGCAGTCTTTCGATTTTGTCCCCTTTTTCTTCAAGGAGCTGGTCCCAGGACATGGTGCGCCGCCGGGATTTTTTCCTCGCCACGTCCAGACAATGGTTAGCGGCAATGCGGTAAAGCCAGGTGTAAAAGGTGGATTTTCCCTGGAAGCGGTCCAGGGCGTAAAAGGCTTTGACAAAAACCTCCTGCGCCGCGTCTTCGGCTTCTTTCTCATCATGAAGCATGGAAATGCAAAGTTGAAGTAGGCGGGTCTGGTATTTGCGTACAATCTCCGTATACGCGGCCTGATCCCCGGCATGAACCTTTTGAATCAGGATTTGATCTTCCATGCTACAATTACCTCAAATTTTTTTTGACGAGTTTTGCTCTTTAAACGAGGCATCAATCTATCATGATCCAGTTAAAATCGCTTTCCCTAAAATCCAAAATTATCCAATCGCCAATGGCCGGGTGTACCGATCTGGCGTTCCGGCTGATCGCCCGCGAACGCGGAATGGAATTTGCTTTTCTTGAAATGATTTCAGCCGATGCTCTCGTCCGACAAAACAAAGGAACCTCCCGCCTTCTAAAAAGCGTTCCAGAAGATAAGCCTCTGGGCGCACAGCTTGTTGGGTGCAATCCCGAAACGATGGGCGAAGCTGCCGCGATGATCGAGGAAATGGGTTTTGATCTTTTGGATATCAATTGCGGGTGCCCGGTCCCCAAAATTACGGCGCCGGGCGGGGGTTCTGCCCTGCTGATTGAACCTGAAAAGACCCGCATGATTTTTGAAAAGGTGGTAAAAAACGTGCGGAAGATTCCTGTGACCGTCAAGATGAGAAAGGGCTTCACCGACGTTTCAGGGGACGAAGCTGTGAGGCTGGCAAAAATTGCCGAGGATGCCGGCGTCAGCGCGGTTACCGTGCACGGACGCACACGAGCACAGGGCTATACCGGCTCTGCCGACTGGCAGGCTATCGGCAAAGTCAAGCAAGCTGTCAAAATCCCTGTTTTTGGAAATGGGGATGTCAATAGTGCCGAAGATGCGAAACGGCTTTTGGAAATAAGCGGTGCGGATGGCGTGATGATCGGCCGGGGAGGTTTGGGGAATCCCTGGATTTATAAATCGATCGAGGCTGCTTTATGCGATTTGGATCAGCCCCAGCAACCGACGCTTGAAGAAAAAAAACAAACCGCGCTAAAACACCTTGAGCTGGAAATTCAATGGGAAGGTGAAAAAATGGGGGTATTAAAATTCCGGCGAATTGCCTGCTGGTATTTTAAAGATATCCCCGGAGCCGCCCAGTTCCGCGCCCGCGTCAACACCCTCGAAACCTCCCAGGCGATGCGCGAAGCCATTACGAACTTTCCCCACTAATTTTTTTAGGCCAGACAACTATGCTGAATTAAGCGTAGATTCCCCACCAAAACACAATCGCAATCAGAATTCGGTAGATTCCAAAGGGGATAAAATTGTGGTTCTTAATGAAATGGAGTAAAAATTTGATGCCGAGGATGGCCACTATAAAAGAAGTCAGAAATCCGACACCGAGAAACACAAATTCTTCATTCGAAAAATGGCTGCTGCTTTTGATCAAATCAAGCGCAGTCGCAGCCGCCATGGTGGGAACCGCTAAAAGGAAAGAAAATTCAACGATTGTCTTGCGTTTTATACCCAAGAGCAGCCCTCCCAGGATCGTTGCGGCCGAGCGTGAAACGCCGGGAACCATGGCCACGGATTGACATAGCCCAATCAGAACCGCCTTCCGGTAGGGCAGATCTTTAAGGTCTTCTATTGAATCCTCCTTCTCGTGATGTAATAGTTCAAAAACAATAAGGAGAATGCCCCCTGTGAAAAGCGAAACAAGCACAATCTGATCACTCGAAAGTAAAAATTTCTTTACTATTTTGTAGAAAATAACGCCCAAAATGGCGGTAGGCAGAAAGGCTGCCAAGATCCTTTTCATCACGGCAAAATCCACAAAAAGCGACCGCCAGTAAAGGACCACCACTGAAAGGATCGCACCCAGCTGGATCGCAATTTCAAAGCTTTTTAAATATTCCGTCTGAGACAACCCGGCAAGCTTGGCCGCTAAAATTAAATGGCCCGTGGATGAAATCGGAAGAAATTCCGTGATTCCCTCGACCACCCCAAGCCAAACCGCATTAAGAAAATTCATAGGACTGTATGCTACTGACAAAACGCTTAGGGTCAACTTATTTTAGTGATATTGACTTTCTCCGAATTAAGAGTAGAACCCCGCGCTTATATGCCGAATCCGCTTAGGCGGATCGGGGGACCCAATAACAAAAAGGGGCGAATTACCACCTGGTAAGAGGCTTAATCCTCAGCCTTAGCCCGTCAGCTAACCCCGTAGGCGAAGGAGAGGGATCATGAAATCCGATCATCAGCCGTCCCATTTACCCCAGTCTTTTCTTTTAAAAATAAAAAAAATCATTTTTGGCCCGCCTCGTGATCTTCATGATCCTTCGATGGGTCACAAAATCTCTTTGATTGCATTTTTTGCGTGGGTCGGCCTCGGTGCGGACGGCCTTTCTTCATCCGCCTACGGACCTGAAGAAGCCTATCGCACGTTAGGCCAGCATACCTATCTTGCGGTTTTTCTGGTTTTAGCCACAGCGATGACCGTTTTCATCATCTCCTATGCCTACAGCCGCATCATTGAACACTTTCCTACGGGCGGCGGAGGTTATGTTGTCGCTACCGATTTGCTCGGTAAATCAGCCGGCGTCGTATCCGGATGCGCCCTTATTGTCGATTACATTCTCACCATTACAGTTTCGATCGCGGGCGGCGGAGACGCTCTTTTTAGTTTACTTCCCCACTCTCTTCATCATTGGAAACTCCCTGTGGAATTTGCCGCTATCTTGTTTCTTATGATCATGAATTTAAGAGGCATCAAAGAATCCGTCATGATTCTCATCCCGATTTTTCTCACCTTTGTGGGAACACATATCCTGCTTATTCTGGGAGGGATATGGATTCATCTGCCGCAGGCCCCTGCCCTTGTCCAAGAAGTTCACCAAGGATTTCAAACAGGACTTGCACAACTTGGAGGATGGGGACTTTTTCTTGTATTCCTGCACGCTTATTCCCTGGGCGGCGGGACGTACACAGGGATTGAGGCTGTTTCAAACGGCGTAAGTATTCTAAGAGAACCCAAAGTTGAGACAGGCAAAAAGACCATGAAATATATGGCAATTTCGCTTGCGTTTACAGCAGGAGGGCTTCTTCTTTGTTATATGCTTGCTAAAGTTCGCCCTGTGGAGGGCCAAACGCTTAATGCTGTCTTAGCGAGCGAATTATTAACCAAGTTCCATTTCGGAGGAATGAATATCGGACATTTTCTCGTCCTTATCACAATCGGGTCCGAAGCTATTCTCCTGCTTGTGGCTGCACAAACGGGTTTTATTGATGTGCCTCGTGTGATGTCCAATATGTCTACGGATTCCTGGCTTCCGCGTCGTTTTGCAGCACTCTCAGACCGCCTGACCATCCAAAACGGCATCCTGCTTTTTGGCTTAGCCGCCATGGCGACTCTCGCTTATAGCAAGGGGCATATCGGAATTCTTGTTGTGATGTATAGCGTCAACGTTTTTCTTACCTTTTCGCTGTCCGAAGCTGGAATGATCAGTTTCTGGTTTAAAAACCGGGAAAAGGAACCGACGTGGAAAAAGGATATTTTGATTCACGGCATTGGATTTGTTCTTTGTTTTTCTATCCTTTGGGTCATGGTGATCGAAAAATTTAAAGAAGGGGCCTGGGTCACGGCGTTCATTACCTGCCTTTGCATTGGGCTATGCTTCTTAATCCGCAGGCATTACTACCGGGTGGCATTAAAAATCAAAGAAGTTGACCGGACACTTCAAAATATTCCTTCTGTGGGTGAACGGACACCTGCCTTTGATCCTGAACAACCCACCGCCGTTATCTTAGTCGGTGGCTATAGCGGTTTAGGCATTCACATTTTAATGAATATTTTTAGATATTTCCCGGAGACCTTCAAGAATGTCATTTTTTTGACTGTGGGGGTTGTCACTTCGGACTTTTTTAAAGGGGCGGATCACGTTGCGGCTTTAACTAAAAAAACAGAGGAAACGTTAAAAAATTATATCGAATTTTCTAAAAAAATCGGCGTACCCGCTATCAGTGAATATAAAATCGGCCCCGAAGTGGTTGAGACCGCTTCAGAGCTCTCGGTGGAAATTTCAAAAAAATACCCGGGATGCGTTTTCTTTGCCGGCGAATTAGTCTTTGAAAAGCCGCAATGGTATCACCGGATTCTGCACAATGAAACCGCTTATGCCATTTTAAGAAGGATCCGATTTGCAGGCCTGCCGATGGTCATCCTGCCGATTCGCATTCATTAAAGGTCCCCGGGAGAATCGCCGATTTACTGGCAAGGTTCTTTAATCTTTTGATTCAAAAACTGAACTGCGGACTTGATTTGGTTCTGATCGCCCATAAGAAGAAGCACATCGCCCGGCATCAGCTTCATGTCAGGCGCCGGATTGAGGAGGGATTTGTCATCCCGGTAAATAGCGACAATGGTGGCCCCCGTTTCTGAACGCAGCCTTAAGTCTTGGATGGATTGATTCACGGCTGATTCCTGATAAGGAAGAAGGAAATCTTGCGTCATGACATCCCACGGATATTCGTCATGAATCAGTTTGACCAGGGCATCCTGCGCAAGCTTGGCTTGAGATGGTTCCTCCGGCTTCTCCTGATCAAAAATGCTAAGAACTATTTTTTCAATTCTTTCATGGACCTTTCTCACGGATCCCCATAGAAACATCCCCGAGATAAAAACAAGCCCGATCACGGCCACCACAAAAGGAAGCCGTGGGAGAAAACTGGAACCCACCAAAAGGAATACCAGGCCGGCAAAGAACACCAGAAAAAAGCGAAGGGTGTTATGCACGATTTGATTGACATCCGCGGCGCGCTCAATCTCTTCCCGCGACTTCATGAGATTTAAGAATAAAACGTTCCACAAAATGCGATCCACGGTATAGGCAAATCCCATGAAAAGCGGGAACATGATAATGCCGAGGATTATCCAATAAACATTTTCCGGTAAGAAACGGGCTTTCCCTTGGAGTAAGGATGCGCCATAAAACAGAATCAATGCGCTTGCCGCATAGACAAAAAGACGGGGCAAATAAACTTGAAGCTCTTTCCAGATAACCGCTTTTTTTTCAGAGCGTATTCCGCCGATTTTTTCCAGATAACCTGTATAGAGGCTCAAAACGGCCGTGAGCGGTCTTGGCGTTATGCGTTGCAGGAAGTTGACAATCGGTTCGGTGTTCTTCATGAGTAAGGGCGTCGTCAACGTGGTAATTCCGGATACAGAAACCGCGACCGGATAAAGAAAGGGGCTAGTCACGCCGGTGGACTCCCCCAGGCGTGCAATGATAAATGAAAATTCGCCGATTTGCGCCAGGCCCAACCCCACTTTTAAAGCGGTTTCCGGTTTGTAACCGGTCAGAAAAGCCCCCAGGGAACAGCTGAAGACTTTGCCCAGGATCGTGACTAGCGTGATCGCCAGGATCGGCGCCCAGAACTGGGCGACGGTATGCGGATTAAGAAGCATTCCCACGGAAACAAAAAAAATCGCAGTAAACATATCCCGGATCGGTCCGATTTTGTGAACAATATTTTCAACCTGTTTTGTCTCAGCAATCACGGCGCCCATGAGGAAAGCGCCCAACGCCACTGAAAAACCAAATTTGGCCGCCAAAAGTGAAACCCCGAAGCACAAACCCAAAACCGTAATCACCATCACTTCATCGTTTTCAAACCTGGCAATGTATCGGAGAAGCCTTGGGACTAAAAGAAAACCTAGAAAGAGAACACCTCCGATAAAGGAAAGAACCTTAATCGTGGCGACCGCCATTTCCTTTAACTCTAAAGAACCTGTGGTGGCAATACCTGATAAAAGAGCAATAATGATAATGGCCAGTAAATCCTCAACGACAAGAATCCCCAAAATGACCTGGGCAAATTTCTCTTTTATGATTTTCATCTCCATAAGGACTTTGGCAATAATGGTCGTGCTGGAAATAGAAAGAATGGCGCCGAGAAACAGGCTGTTGATGAAATTCCAGCCGAAAAACTGGCCTAACGAAAATCCGATCCACATCATTAGAATAATCTCAAGCGTCGCGGCAAAAAGGGAAACAAGGCCAACGCGGGCAAGTTTTGTGAGGCTGAATTCCAGGCCAATGGAAAAAAGGAGAAAAATGACTCCCAGCTCAGAGAGCGTCTGAATACTGTGGAGGTCTTTAATAAGAGGAAAAGGAGGCGTGTGGGGGCCTATCACAACTCCCGCCAGGATGTATCCCAGAACAAGCGGCAAGCGGAACCGCTGACAGAGAATCATAATGGCGGCACTGACTGCCATCACAATCGCCAGATCCTGAAGAAAAATAAGCTCGTCCATTTTGAGTCACGATCCCATGAAAGATTTAACGGCTGCGCGGAGAAAAAAATCAACCCCATGCGTGCATGAGAAGTTTAGCACGGGTTTTGTTTTTTCAGTCTGATTGTTTGTGAGGATTTAGAAGGATTTGGCGTCTTTACTTCGGTAGGAATCGCTTTTTTAAGAAAGCGTGCCCTGAACCGGATTTTAAGTAGCGTTCGAAAGACTGCGCCAGATCACGGGTTTTGAAAGAAATGAAAACCTCGAGTTCCCATGGAGTATAAATTTTTGAATACTGACTCTTTCCTTGATTGTGCTCTTTAATCCTGAATTCTAGATCATGAGTTGATCCAATATAAAGTTTGGTCTTATCTTTTTGACTTCTCAAAATATATAGGTAGTAAGACATGGGATAAAATTTGGTCTGCTCCGCGGTGTCCTTAACGGCACCGCTACGCAGCACTTCTTCTTCGCCTTGATAGGACTCGTTGCTTCGTAGCCCTGCCGTTAAGGACAGGGCGAAGAAGAACGTCCCCGACGGGATTTGCCCTTGCGCTTGTGCGTAAGGACTGCTCGTGCGGATCTTGAGGATCCTCTACGAGCTTATATTATTGACAGAGAGGCGCGGCCGCGTACGCGGTTTTCCTTAAACCGCGACGCGGCAGTGCTTTTTCACAGGAAAAAGCGCGTCCCTAAGCACTTTCAATTGGAACCAGGTCTATTCCTGGCTACGGGAAGTTGAGCTTCTCAAGGAAGCATTCGCAGTCTAACCCCTCCTTTACCTCTCAAAGTTCAATTCTGTATCCAGTATTCTCTATCCCCTTTTGGTTTGGAATCTTGAGGCTATTGGGTTAAGCAGCTTAAAGAAGGTCAAAAATTAAGACGGTTGGAAGGACGGCATTACTTTTTGATAAGAGTAAGGTTCCTTCATCCAAGGCTAAAGAGCCTCCGGCAGCGCCGATAATTTCTGCTCGTCAACCGTTTAACAAATAAATATCTCTTTGGCTTCCCCCACAAATCAAGATTTGAGCTCGGAAATTTCTTCGGATGATAAAGGCAAACCTTCAAAGCAAAGCGTTGCGATTAATTCACCTGGGACTTTAACCCAAGAATCACCATCTAAACGAAAAGCAGATATTGAGGCGGGCTTGAAAGATTTGTCGATTCGGTATACATCACCGTCAAGCTCAACAAATTTTGGCCACGGCTCTCCTTTCGATAGGAGATGATTCTTCGGAAGGATTTGCTTCTGCGGATTCTTGGAGTTCGTTTTTCGTCTTGCCAGAGCGTCCGATATCATTTCGTCGCACAGATCCTCCTGGCGCGCCTGTATTTCGCCTAATGACATCGTTTGCAGTTCCTCCTTGCTCAATGACCTTGGCCGGTTGTCCGAAGGGGACGTCGTGTGAGTATTCGACACAGCCATTAATTCGCCCTTTGAATTTTTTTCAAGCAAGTTCATGAAGCAAAAAAACAAATAAAGCCCAAAGAAAAGACCAAGCCCAGAAGACAAGTTGTAAGGCAAGAAATTTAGGACGGTGGTAAAGCCAAATGCCACAACAACAGGCAGTCCAATGAAAGCGCCTGCGAAAACGATATAGTTAACTTTACTCTTGGTATGTAAAAATTCATCGATTTCATTTTTTGATCTAAATGCCTGAAAAAAGAAAATAGCGCTACTTATAATCATCCATAACCAAACAAGCGCCATAACCACATCAGCGACAATTTTCAGTGTCATGCTCTCCTTTCGATACGAGATAGTCCTTCGACGAGATTTACTTCTTGGTTGGATTTTTCTTCTCGGGCGCTCCCAAGCCCAGGAGCAGGTTGTACTCGCTCACGTCCTCTTGATGCGCCTGGATCTCGGCTAAAGACATCATTTGCAGTTCCGCCTTGCTCAACGAGTGCGGCCGGTTGTCCGAACGGAACGTCATTCGAGTATTCGACATAGCCATCAACCTCCGATTTAAGTATATCAAAGGTTTGCTTTAATTTCAAAACCCGCCTGTTCCCGAACAATCTACAGCAGACCTTACGCGATTATGTCTCATTGAGAGCTCTGAGAAATTCTACATATGTTTCCTTCTCACCAAGTTCCTTGGCGGGTTGGATAGGTTTGCCATAGGCGCGCTCTATGACAGCAAGCGCAGCAGAAATTCGATATTTTAAAGGGGATTTGCTATTCCTGAAGGTTTCGATTAAAAAATCCATTGCCTCAGCCGAATGCGCCCGTGCAAGCTCCCTCATACCTAAGGCTTCTTTAGGCCTCCCTCCAGGGTTACCTGATTGGCCAGGCTTAAACATTCCTGAATGACGCTGCATACCTCCTCCTAAGCTCAGAACAGTCAATTATCAGTTATTTTAACTGAATACGCCATTTTTCCAATTTCTTCTTGTTTTTTTCAAAACCTGAACGCACCATGAAAAACATGAAGAACTATACTCTAGTAATTGCCTTAGAGCCCCTTTGCTGACGGAGAAGCCACTTATGCTATCCGTTCAGCAATGCCGTAAAATTTTGGGACAGCATTGCGATTTGAGCGATTCTGCAATAGAATCATTCCGCAATCAGCTTTACGGCCTTGCAGATATAACAATCGATTTATTTTTAACTAAGAAGCGGACCGGCAATGAGCTATCACTTATGCAAACAGGGCTACACCATATCGAGGAGTTAACCAATACAGATTTAGAAAAAAGAGAAGAGAGATCCGCTATAATGGAATATGACGGTAAAATCCCACGCACCGTAGCCGAGAGAATAGCCGCTAAAAATCTCAGGAAAGAAGCTGCTTCATGAAAGCTGTTATTTATTGCCGCGTTTCTACAAAAGAACAAGTCCAAAATCTGAGCCTGCCGACTCAACGAAAAAACTGTATTGAATACTGTCAGCGCCACGGAATTGATCTAGATCAAATTTTTGTAGACGAAGGGGAATCTGCGAAAACAGCACTCAGGCCAGCATTTCAAAAAATGCTTCGATATTGCCGCGAAAATAAAGGCCATATCGGTTATGTGGTTGTTTATGCTCTAAACCGTTTTTCACGCAACACACATGACCATCTTGTTATTCGAGGTGTATTAGCTGGCTTAGGTATTTCATTACGATCTGTTACCGAACCCATTGACAACTCGTCGACGGGAAAACTGATGGAAACTATCCTAGCTGGCTTCGCGCAATTTGATAATGACGTGAAAGCGGAAAGAACAAAAGCAGGAATGAAAGCGGCTATGGAAAGAGGTCGCTGGCCTTACAGCGCCCCTTTAGGATATTTAAACAACAAAGCCCCTAAAGGCCAATCAAACATTATCCCTGACCCTGAACGCGCCCCTTTGATTAAAAAAGCCTTCGAGTTTTATGCGAGTGGGCTTTATACTCGCCCTCAAGTAGTCAAAATGGTTCACGATTTGGGGCTGAGAACACGCAAAGGAAAGAAAGTCAGCCTTCAAACATTTGAAGCTATATTGAGAAATTCTCTATACGCGGGTATCATGCAAACCAAGATTCTGGAAGCACCGGAACAAGGTCTTTATGAGCCGATTATTGATAAAGCTCTTTTTGATAGGGTTCAAGCGATTCTGAGTGGAAAAAAACATACAGTTACACCCTACCAGCGGAACCATCCTGACTTTCCACTCCGGCAATTTGTAAAATGTGGCATATGTAATCGACCTTTGACCGCAAGTTGGTCAAGGGGCCGCAACAAAAAATTCCCCTATTACCGCTGCCCGAATCAGCAATGCAAAGCCATAAACGTTTGCAAACAGGACTTGGAGAAGGAGTTTATCAGTTATCTCGAATGCCTGACGCCAAAAACGGAATACGTGGAACTCTTTAAAGCCATTACTTTGGACAGGTGGAATGAAATGCAGGCTCAAGCTATCTCCATCAGCCGCAAGCTCGAACACAACGCTCAAGAGCTTAAAATGCGCAAGGAAAAGCTTGTGGACGCCTTTATCTACAAGCAATTGATCGACAAAGCCACTTATGACGAACAACTGGACAAATTGAACGAAGAAATAGCCTTTGCGGAAATTGAGGCCCACAGCGCGAAGCTGGAGGCCTTTGACATCGAGAGCGCCCTTAACTTCGCGCAGCATCTTGTCCGTAATGCTTCTCGCTTATGGGTGGAGATGAATCTAGACCAAAGGCAACGGTTTCAAAAGGTTCTATTTCCTAAAGGATTGTCTTTTTCGGAGGGAAAATTTGGAACCGCCGAAACCTGTATATTTTTCAATATGTTACAAGAATCGACGGCTCCAGAATCAAGTTTGGCGTCCCCGACGGGATTTGAACCCGTGTTGCTAGAATGAAAATCTAGTGTCCTAGGCCAACCTAGACGACGGGGACATGAAAAAAAAATTACAGAGGCGGGATTATACCGATTACCGGCGGCATTGGAAAGAATTTTTAGGCCTGAGTTGCGATATGCTTTAAAGCTTCGATCATCCGGCTTACGCGATTGCTCAAGGTTTGGGCATCGACTCCGTGCTCACGCATCCAGCTTTCGAGATTCACAATGGTATAGTCATTGGCCAGCTGCTCGCGGAGCAGAACGGCGGTAATCATAACGGCTGTATTTTGATTCAGACGCCCCGCATTGTGAACGCGTGACATACGGCCGATATATCCAAGCTTTTCCAGAAACTCGGTTGATTCATGAAGCGTGCCAAGCGAGTAATTGCCGGACTTGGTTGCTGTCTGCTTGATCCTCCGGATCACATCGGCTTCGCCCGCGCCACTAGCTGCCACAACGCTCAGCCGCCCCGCAGAATCACTCATTCCCAGTTTTCCGGCTTCGGCGTCAAACTGCGCTTTGACTGTCAGCACTTTTTGAGCGTCGGCATGCGGCAAAATCAAGGTCACTCGATCTTTTCTGTTAACAAGACCAAGCAAGTAAAGGCTCATATAATCTTCCGCCTTAACAGGCCCTTCGCCAAGAGTCTGGATAAGATGAATGGGCGCCGGTCTGGGGTCCAATAACCAGGCATATTCTCCCAAAGCCTTGCGGGCGGCCCGATGAATTTGATTTTTAGGAAGACCGGTTTGACCGGCATCGGCAAATAGCAATTGAATCATTCTCAAAGCCATCGGTTCAGACATCTTCAAAAATTGCGGCTGAAAAAATGAGCCGGTGAACTGACTTGCGGCTTTCCATTTCGCGTCGACCGCCGGATAATTCCTTTGAATATCTGCCAAATCAAGCGCGGCATACGGCGCGGGCAGATGGGCTGCAGCTATCTTTTCCTGGAATTCCAAAGTCGTCTCATAAGCAAAAGAGTCGGCGCTTGCTTGTGGCTTGGGAAGGGAGATCCTGATTTCAGAACGCTCAGAAAGCTGCTGGTAATCACGAACCGGCGAATAGAGAACGTGCCCCAGGGACTTTTGACCGGCATCATCTAATCTCAATAAAACCTCTTTACCGTCTTTTAATATTTCAATCCTAAGTTTTCGATCCGTCCCATTGGCCTTTTTAAAGGAAGTTTTATACCATTGCAAAAAATGGTCATTCAAATCTTTTCCATTCACCAAAGCGAGGTTTTGCTCGCGAAGCTTTTGCTGGATATAATTTCTGAACCCATCCGGATGCCTTATAATTGAACTTGTTTTTTTTGCGTCCAAAGTCTGAAGGGAAAGCTGCGTATAAGCCGTCAGGGGGCGGTCCGTCAAATCAAACGGAATCAACGCGGGCCTGTTCGTTTCATCGAAGATCCCGCTATGTTTGAGCGTCCGCTCAAATTCAGGCAGTTTCTTTTTAAGAATCTTGTCTAAAATGTTCATTTTTTCGCCCACAAATAAAACTCCGCCAATAGGGCCCGCTCCCTGAACAAGAACTCCCAAGGGGGTTTTTGTCCGGCGCCCATATTCATTCTTAACATCATCCAGAAATGCGTGAAGCGCCTGCAATGAAACCGGTTCTCCGTTGGCAAGAGCCTTGCGGGTCGCATTTCCGATAATTTTGTCCGTCCAGATTTGAACGTTATTGATGGAATCCGCCAATTCAATAAAATTTCCCCGCCGGATCATCCTGGGCATATTCCGCGTGTCTCCTCCAAGCTCATGCATAAACTGCAAAGTGGAGTTCTGGTTGGTTCCCACTAAAAGCGCCCGTTTGATCTGACGTCCCGCGGTGGAAACATCTCCCGTCACCTGCTTTCGAATGCCCGGGTTGAATAATCTTGAATGAGCCTGGAACTGACGAAGCTGTTTCGCATTTGCAATCGTCACCGGTTTAGGATCATAATCCCCAGGCTGATTCGAAGTATAAACAAATCCCCCTCCGACGGTGGCGGCTAAATTATTCACTCCGCCATAGATACCCACCTGAGGAAGGCCTTCGAGAACAGACCCCAAAAACGCCATTTTTCTTTTTCTGTCCGGGGATTGCATCAATGCCGCAATGTCCTCCTTGCTGAAGCTGACGGATAAGGCGAGCGCGGCTTTTAAATGTTTCAGCGCGTCTCCATTTTTGGGCAGGGAAAATTCCCCCTGTTTTTCAGAAATCTCTTCCCGCTTATTCAAGTCGATAGATTCAAAAATTAGTTCCTTGCCGGGCAGCCTTTCAACGCGCACGACAACCGGCGGCTGGTCCTTGATATAAAAGGTACCGTGAACCATTGTCATGCCGTTGCGGATGGCCCAACCGAACATATCCGACCCTCCCGCGCTGCTTGTTTGCACGCGCAAACCCGATGTCACTGTGACAGACGGCGCCTGGGGATCGTGAATCAAGGCAAGAATCGCCTGCATCAAAGCAGAAGCGAGAATGGCGGACCCTTCATAGCCGGTATTGGGGGGCAGTTTCACAAAACTTTGAATTTTGATTCCTTGTCCCAACGGACTGCTGATCCAGTCAATCACACGCTGGTAAAGTTCCCGCGGATCTTCAGAAATCTTGAAGGACGGAATTCTTCCATTCTGTATAAAACTGCCTTCTCTGGCCTTGGCCAGCAATTGAATGGCCTTACGGTCTTCATCCTGAGCCTGGTCCACGGCATCCGGCTGCTTAAGATATTGATCATTGATCAGCCATAAAATGGAATGAACCTGCCAGCTCCAGAAAAGCCTTTTCCATTCCGGCACATTTTGATCTTCCAATCCAAGCTCCCAGGCCCGCGCCTGGCTGACAAGACGCAATTTTAACGCTTTGAGTATGTCCTGACTTCCACGCGAAAAATTCTGTCTGAAATCGGCTGTTTCATCGGTGGTAATGCTTTGACGAATGAGGTTGAATATTCCCTGAACCTGCGTGTTTGAAACATCCATTTCCTGATGCGTCATCAAACTAATGGCTCGCTCCTGACTGACCGTCATTTGCTCCAGAAATTCCCGCTCCGGTTGAATGAGAGAAACACGTTCGGCTTCGATATAAAGCAGTTCATTCATTAAAGACCAGTTGATCGAGTCAATGGCGGCTTTGATTTTTTTCAGATCCGTTGCATTGATGACCGGACCGACTCCCCGCGGGCTCGGGATAATTCGGCCTATCGTAATGACGCCGGCATCGGGCTCTTCAGGCAGCCGGAACTGCTGCTTTTCAGCGCCAAGAAGCTTTCCTTTCATTTTTTCTTCCAAAGCTTCCACAAAGGCATCATGCAGCAAATATCTCAGCTTCGCGACGTTGGGGTTGGGAATCAAATTTAAAACAATCGAGCCGTCCTTTTTCACTTCAGCGTTATGAACTTGGATAGAGAAATTTTCAATGTTGCTTTGCTTGATCTTTTCAACCGCCAAATCCAGAACCCGTTCGATATCATTTTTTTGCATGAGATCAACGCCAGAAAATTCGCTGTAACGGCCCACCAGGGCGATACGCAGCCGGTCAAAATCAGGTAAATAGAGTTTAAGGCGGCTATGCCCTACAGAGCCGGCGAGCATCTCGTAAAATTGACTAAACCGTTTGCGCTGGGAGGCCGGGTAAAGATTGGCAGCCAATCGAATGGAAAAAGCCGCTTCCTGGCGATCTGACAGGATTTTTCCCCCTCGAACGCCATCGTCGTCATACTCAAATTTCTGCCTTATCTCCTCCAATCTTTCGCCCCAGAAAAGTTCCGGCAGATCATTCTCCAGGTCCCACCGGCCTTCTTCCTCATTTCTTATTTCAGACCGCTCAGAGGTCTGAACAAGTTTTTCTGCCATTTCAGAAAATCCTTGCTGCGCATTCTGTTTTTCAGTGGCTGCAAGGGCTGTTGGAATTCTGGCCCGGTCTTTGAATGTGCGAAGCTCAAAACCTGGCTGCTTGATTGCCAACGTGTTAAAGAGGCTCGTCAAATCGCCTGATTTATATTCGAGCGTCAACACGGCTTTTCCGTCCGGCGTCACCCGCTCCATCAAATAAGGAGGAAGCGGCAGAACCGTCTGACGGGTGTATTGATCCCAGTCCATATCATAAAGAAACCGGCTGCTCGTTTCGGGAATGCTGAACGGCGAAAGCGCAGGATCTTTCATGGCAATAGAATCCCTGAGCATCATATATTTCAAGTTCCTCCGGAAAGCCCCTCCCGCTTCCTGACCGATTTTATTATCAACCAACTCAACCACCATCGAGGCGCCTTCTTCCTGCAAACGGGATGAAGCAGCCCAACGCTCAAGCAAAGCCATATCCTCAAGCAAAGGCAGATCATTAACTTTCATGATAAAGGCGCGTTTCACACTGATTCCGCCAAGAACATGAGCCAATCTGTCTCCCTTGATTTCTTCCACAGCGCCCTGTGCATTTAACCGATAACCTCCGCTTGTTTTATTTTTCATTGAAAGAAATGGCTCCCCGTGCCCCCGAGGCCATTTTTTGTCCGCATAAGGGCGGGTCGTCCCATCCGTTAAAATTTCAACGCCGCCCTTGTCTTTCTGTTCAAATATAAAAACCCTTGCCGGTTCAAGACCGGCAAAAGAGACGGCACTCAACTGTTTTGCGATCGCATGACGATTGGCAGGATTGACAATCACTAAAAAGGAGATTCCTTTGAGAACATCCTGAAGCTTTAACCCGGATTGAGGATTTGACTCAACCAGACGCTCTAACTGATACCGGAGCTGTAAAAATTGACGCTGAATAAAACTTAAATCCTCCAAAGTTTTGATGTTTCCTCGAGCGGCGTCATCAATCAGAAGTTTCGCCTGAGCAAAATCTTCCTGCGAAAAAATGCGCTTTTGAGGAAGATTCATAAGAATAGCCGGATTTAAGCCCGCAATGCCCAGGCGGTCAAATTCCGCCGGCATTTTCATCCGGGTGCTGCGTCCCGCAGCGAAAATAACAAAAAGGCGCTCTCCCGAAGCGAGATGCCGGAGATAGGCGGTCTGGCTTTTTGAATCAACAACCGATAAAATTTCATAAGGAATGACTTCAAGCGCTTTCTTATCGGCGTCTTTCACAATCGGTATCAACCCTCCCACCCCGGCATTATAAGAATGAAGGGCCTGTTCTCTTGCTTGCGGATGACGCAATATTTCAGGTTTCAGCGCGGCTTTCTCCAAAACTCTTTTGATTTCACCGGCGCCGGCGTCCGGCAAAGAAATTGAGAGAAGCGCAGGCAATGATCCCTTTTCCAAATCAAACATATATTCTGTCCCCAGGACGGGCGATTCCTTGCGGACAAAACCGATTTTTTCGAAGAAAGCGGGGGTTTCAACATAAGCGAGATTAAATCGTTTCGCGCCGTGTAACTTTGTCCAATAAAGTCCAAGCGTCACCAGAATGGAGCCAAGATTGCGCTCCTTTTGATCCGACTGAACCTCAATCGCATTCTCCAGCCCGCCATATTCACTGGAATTCTGCTCAAAGTCGGCATAAGCGGCATCCCCCACCATCCTGAAATCAAAATAAGCGTCCGGATACTTTCGCGAGCCGGACAAATCATAAGTTTCAATCGTCAATAGCGTTCCGCCTGGTTTTTGCTTGCCGCTGAGATCAAACCGGAATTTTGATCCGTCGGGAGATTCCAGAATGAGGGGGCGCTTTGCATGGAAAGCTGTATAATTCCCCTGAGTGGAATCTGTTTCAAGATCAAAAAAACCGGAAAGCTGATTTGTTAAATCCGGATTAAGCCGATTAATTTCGTTCAAAATATCGCCAGAGATTTCCAGACCTTCGATGGGCCGCGGCCCTTCCTGATCTTCTCCGCTTCTCAGCTCAGAACGCAGCCTGGGCGGAACGCCGATTTGTTCCATGAAATACAGCGCGCCTCGGCGGAGATTGGATTCCGGCTCTGAAATATCCAGAAAAGATTGAATTAAATCCCGGATCACCGCGGCCTTGTTCAAATCAGTCTTTAACGCTTCGTCATACATTTCCTTGACCTTGCTTGCGTTATTTCCTGCCTCCAGCAGATACCTTATGGTCTGACGGGTTTTTTCATCCAAAATAAAAAGATGAGCAAGATCATCGTGGACTTTCCATCTTTGATAATTGACCCAGCGGTAACGGACATTGGGCTGAGCCGCGGTGAAATTCATTCCGGTCTGTGGGTCGGGCAAATCATAAAATCCGTTAGTGTACTGGGAGCCCAGAATATCCCAGGAAAGCCGGGCCGGATCATTCAAAAGTTCCGGATGAGCGTCGCGAATCACTTCGAAAATAATTTTCAAAATCCTGCTCTGTTCCCTGCCTTCCAGGTTTTTCCACCGGGCCGCAAGATCTTTAATCGCGGGAATGCGCTTTTCAACTTCAGGATAAAGTTTAAGGAAGCCGGCGAAGCGGCTGGGGTCATCGATCAATTCCAAGATCATGCCACGGAAACCGCCGGATGTTTTAAAAGACAGATAAATTGGGCTTCGGGAAAAATGAATGTAAGAAAATTGCCCCAAGTCAATCTGGATGGTGTTGATATTTTCGTCCCGCCGTACAATGACGCTTCTTGAGGGAGGAGGAAAAAAGTTGCTTAGACGAAGATATCCGATTTCACGGTCCTGAGGTTGAATCACAACCTGATTATAATTAAACTTTGCGTCCAGGATCTGGGTTTGCCTGGGAATCCGGAAAATTTCCCCTTGAGGCACATAAAGAATAACGTTGGAGAGAATGACACTGTTAGACAATTCCACCTGACCGCCGCCCTCCACCCACACATTGCTGATCAAATACCGCGCGCCGTCCGGAACCATCAGATTTTCTCCCACTTTAAGGTTGCTATTGACGATGTTCTGGTCGCTTGCAGCCGGAAGGCGCATGCTTTTCCGGCCTTGCGGGGTAAAAGCGATGAATTCGAACAATTGCTGGGCCGGATGAAGATGTCCCGTATCCTGCCAAATATAATCGCGGCCGAAATCGTAAACATAAATTTTATTCCGTCCGGATAAGACGGGATCAAAAATATTATCAAAAATCATTTTCACCTCGTCCCAGTCTTTTGGGTCAATATTTTTAGGCCTTTTCTTTTTCCAATCCTCTTTACTGTAAAAACGGGACATGTAGGCGACCGTCATGTAACTGACCGGCAGGGCGTCCAACTTTGCATAATCCTGTCCCTCGCCCTTCAGGGTTTCGCTGTCGCGGCTCGACAATTCCTTTAATAATCGCACGACTATTTCCTTGTGGATAATCTCTCCAAACGGATTTTTATACAAATACCCGCGGTCTTCATTCAAATGAGCAATTTGGATAATTCGAAGATCATCCTTTTGTTTCTCATAAAAATTGCTCAATTCATAAGCCCTTTCATGTCTTTCGGGAAAAGCCGTCATAATGCCAAGCTCTCTCAAATTCTCATTGCGGATGCGCTCCCTGATTTTTTCCAAGGGAGGCTGGTTTAATTGCTCGTTAAGCTGCTTTCGCTTCTGCAGGACTGCCGGCGTCGGAGTCTGCCCTTCCTGGCCGGTAATGGCATCCCAGGAGGCGCCGAGAGTATTGCCCTGGCCTATTTCCATGATGACCTTGTCAAGAATTTCCAATTCAGCTTGCTCGATTAAGGTGACGCGCGCACCGGAAGTGATCACTGCGAAATCGTCCATTAACCCGGGCTTCGCAAAAAGCTTTGGCAAATCGGAGGCTCCCAGAAACGTGTAATTGTCGCTTGCTGACCAAATGAGCACTTCATTGCGGATTTTCTTAGGCAGCAGTTTCAGAATGGTGAGATTGACGGCCAGGTTCAGGGTGCGGGCATCCAGGCTGTTGATAAAAGTCCACAAACCTGAATGAAGCCTGCCGAGGGTTTCATTGCCGGCGCGGGTTTTAAGCCCTCCGTCGGTAATGACGACAGCCGTAATTTGAAGAAGTTTCTGATAGAATTTTTCCCAATCCTCGTCGGTAAGGGCCGGGACTTTGTTGAATAAAAACTCCTCGTAAGAATTGATTGCGAACGGCTCCTTAAAAAGATCAAAAAAGAGAGTCAAAAGGGTGTTGAGAAATCCAGGCAAATCATGAAGCCTTTCATTCCGGCCTTCCACCGCAAGCAAGGGATGAATCTTTCTCACGGATTTGTTCATAAGGTCCTGATCCGCCTGCCCGTAAAGGCTCGGTGAATTTTCATTCATCTGTTTGATATTGGTCAATGAATACGCTTCAATCGCTCCCTGATAGATCTGCTCGAGGGTTTTGTAAACTTCCGCGATGAATTCGTCGACATCAGCCAGACGAACAGGCTCGGCCTCATGAAACGGGTTCGTCCGAATTTCGGAACGGCGACTCTGGTCAAACTTTTCAATTTCATCTCGAAGCCATTTCGAAGCGCGGTATAACGGCGAATCGGGCAGAGCCTCTTCAAAATAAGAGTCCGCCAATTTTCGGATAAGAAACGCCCTTTTCAAATCTCCGGCTCTGACCAGCTTTTCATATTCTTCAAAAACTTTTCCCCCCTCCATGTGAAACTCGAGCATATCCCGCACCCGCGTCATCGTGCCGGCGTCAATCTGAAGCCACTCTCCATCCTTTAAAATAAAATCCAGGGGATAATCAAAAACAACATTGTCCTCAATAATAACCTTTCCTTTTCCTAACAATTGAAAAGAAACGGGTTGTGTCACCGTGACATGATTTCCTATTTCAACCTTAGCCTCAGGATTATATTCATCATCGAAACGAAGAATAAACTGAGCCCCTTCTTCCAAACGAAAATGATTGCCAATGCTAACGTTTTTGCCGCTCAAGTAAAGCTGGGCATCGCGTCCGATCAGACCATTTTCACCAAGTTTACTTGAAAGATACCGCCCATCCCCAAAGGCAAAGGAAGGGCTAAGTTCAACCCTGGCATCATTGGAAACCGTCCAATTGACTCGGTCTTGCAGCATTTCCTGGTTCAGCTGGCTGTAGATTCGCGCCGCACGTTCCGCTGTGTCAACTCCCTCTCCCTCTTTATCTTTGATAGGCGCAAACGATCCCACTCGGGGCACGATAATGTGCGCTCCCATTTTTCCTTTCCCTGTTAAGAAACCGTGAAAGGCCATGATTTCAAACTTGCTGGCCTTGACTGCCGAAGAGCTTTCTTTTTTGTGATATTCCAGAGTATCCGGATTATAACCGTCTATTTTTTTATTTTTGGCCACCACGATAGGCAGTTGGGTGAGAGGTAAATTCGAATCTGCGAAAGATTTTAAACTCCAAATCAAGGTATTGGTGTTTCCTAACCTCAGCCAAAGATGCGCGTTTTGTTGCAAAATCTCTTTGGTCAAATCTTTTCCTCGCCAGTGAACATTCGCATTCTCCGGCAGCTCGTCGACGCTGACCAAATGTCTTTCTATCCATTTATCCAGATCAGAACCATGCAACGTTAGTCCACGGATACTTTTGCTAAACTCTTCGGGGGTAAACATCCGATAGAAACCATCGTCAGAACGGAAAATGACAAAACGGGTATGATCATCTTCATAGGTATACTTATAACTGGCCTTTTGCAGGTTTTTCCACCCTTAAGGGGCAACCATTTTTTAAGCTTTCTAGGGAAATCAAGCCCTCCGAAAGGGGTGCTGAATTTCCCTTCGATCCCTGCGCAAAGGCGATTGAAACAAAATTACTTAACCTATTGTGATTAAAGAGGTTAATTTCATAAAAACCTGCAAAAGGCCAGCTTATAATGAAGAAGGTTGGGGGGGAATTGATTGTACTCAATCATGCTGTCTTTGCCATTCAAGAGAACGGCAAGCCCCACTTTTTCCGCAGGGTCGGTTTTTTCAACCACGAGGACGCTTTGATGCTCAACGCCAGGCTTAAGATCCTTGGCCGATATGATGTGATATCCCATTTCTCTGGCCCCTGGCAAAAACGCATTATCCACATTGACCATTCCGACATATTTAACGCCGAATCCTTGAAGCCAATGAAGGATTTCCGGACTGCCCAAAATATAGTCTCTTGCATCTCCGTGCCCAAACCCTCCCACAGCAATTCGATCTTTCTTCTCTAAAATAAATTCTCCGTCATCGGTTATCTGCGGCATCACACGCTGACGCACGAATTTGACCCACTCAATGGGGATCTGTCCGAAATACTTTTCATCCTTCAAATGGGATTCAAAAAAGGCGAGCGTTTCTTGATGGGTCACATCACTTGTCATAATGATCCAAGGAATGGGTTCGCCGTATTCCTCCGCCATAGAGCGAATCTTCTCGGCGCGCATTCTTGCAAGGGATTTTTTCATAATCTGACTTGCCTTAAACATAATCTTTGGATGCTTATAACCTAACCGAGAACCCGTTCCGCCAGCTAGCTCCAAAAAGGCGACCTCTCCATGCTGGAATGCAAGTTCACCCACCGTACTGGGCGCAAGATGCGTCTCAGCTGTGCCCTTTGTAAGATCCTTGACCGCAGGAGCCAAGATATTATCCGAAGTAACGTCGATGGCCGCTCCTTGCTCTTTATGCATAATAAAACGCTGATAAAGCCGTTCGACCTCGTCAAGATCAATTGTTTTTAGTTGTTCAATGAGAGCTCGCTTTTGAGTCGAATCAAGCTCATCCCAAAAATGGAATATCCCGCCCTTCCCCATTGCAATGGCTTGGGCGACCACCCCCTGATCGGCAGGTTCTAAAACTTCATCCTTGAGAATCCCTTCGATTTTCGCTCCCTTGTTTCCCAAACGTTTGAGACTGCGTTCAAAACCGGCCGGTCGCTTTTCACTGATAAACCGCTGCAAAGATTCCACTGTTTTTGAGATATCCTCGGAAACCTTTTCAATGTGATTGAAATCCTTTGTCTCCCACAATTTGTCCAATCTCGCTAAATTAGCCTCAAAATCCTGAGCAACCTTTTCAAATTCACTTGAAATTCCAACAAAATCAGCTTGGGTCGCCAACACATTTTGATCCAGAAAAATTAAAGGCTTTGGACCTTTTTTCTTCAACTCCGCCCCATAAAAAGGCGTATCTTCTGTCGCAATGATTTGAGGATTGATGTTGGAACGGAAGAAAACGGTTTGACTTTGCCGGTTAAAGTGTTGGGCAAACTTTGCAATTTTTTGCAAAATTTCCTTTAAGCTGTTCAAATGCTCTTGATTGAATTGCCGGCCCGTAGCATCTGTTCTGATAAGGCTTGAATAACCTAACACCAGTTTGAGATCGCGGCCTATCACATTGGTTAAAAGATTGGCAATCCCAAGTTGATTTTCCCAAACTTCAACATAAGGATTCTTGTCGGCTCGAATTTCAGAGCGTACCGTGCGGCCGCTGTCGTCTACAGCCAACAAAGGATTTCCTTCAGATTCTTGGGTTGATCGGAGTTCTGCCCGGTCAACGCCGCGCCGCAATGGACCAAGCTTGTCGCGCCATTGCCTGCCCAGGATATTTTCATAAATATCTACCCCGGTTCCGAATAACCCTTCTCCTCTCACTTCATCGGAGAAGGACATCATAAAATTTTTGATGAGCTCCAAAGCGTTCATTTTTTCTTTGATAAACGGCGTTCTGATGATGACTTTGGCGTCTTCGTCTTTTTGCTTTTCATCATTTCGCGTTTCCGAGCGCAAGGGCCGGGTTGGAGACAAACGGGAAGGATCAAACGGCAAAGTCCCTGTTCTAATAGCAAGATTTTTTATCCGGGCGGCTTGATTTTCAATCATTTCCACTTTGGCTCTTCCCCGAGCATCAGGAAATGAGATGTTAAAGGAGGAAGGAATTTGCGCGCCGGATGCCGGTTGACTGACGGGGGAGTCGTAAAGAGAAAAATAGGATTCCGCGGACCCGGTAAGGAGAATTTCTGATATGGCTTTGGAAGCCACCGGATGAAGCGTTCTATCCGATCCAATATTTAACCGGACAAAAGGCTGTTCCGCACGCGGAAAAACCTTTGCCTGAATATGCCTCGCTAACACAGGATGCCGTTGAATCGTTGCTTGCATCCACACAGGCAAGTCTTTCGAACCGACGCCATATTTCTGCGCAAGAACCGGCATGACCTGCTCCAGCAGCCCTTTGAGAAATAACGCTTCCTGCTTGTTCAGCGAAGCGTCTTTTAGATATCGGGAAATGTCCGCATTTTCCCCGCGTAAAACTTTGTGATATAAACCCCCTTCCTCCAGCTTCGTCATCCTTGGAGAAATGACGGCGTGAGGGATTTTCTTTTCACTTATCAGCCGGGTAATCCCTTGGGTATGAAATCCTCCAGCGATAAGAACAATGACCGGGGGTTCCCCAAACGATTTGCGGCCGGCAAATCTAAGGGTATTTTCCACAAGCGCTTGATCGCGCCGGCGGGCGTCAAGATAAAAGGCAAGCGCCTGATTTAAAAGATCCGAAAGCCTGTTGAACGATGTTAACGAATGGCCCGGAACACTGGAACGAAAACTTCGAAACCATTGACCGGCAATCCTCTTTCGCCCTGACTTCTTTTCACCCAAAAGACGGTTGAGAGCACTCAGCCGTTCCTTCAACATGTCAGGATCCAATTGATTCCTGACAAGCAAAAGCTCTTCGAATTCATCCCGTGACAACTCTAAATGAAGCGCTTTTTCAAAAAGGAGAAAATGCCGGTAAAATTCGAGGTAAACTTTTTCATGGCCGGATTTGATAAGCTTTTGTTCAATGGCCTGCTCAAGAACCTCCACTTCTTGAAAAAGATCGGCGGCATTAATTTCTCCCGACAAAAGAGTGTGTCCTATCCACAAAACGCAGTGAGGGTATTGCTCAAAGGGAATCTTTTTGTCTTGAAGGGAGCGCAAAGCGGATTCCAGAACTTGGCGAAAATGAATTCCGTTTTTATGCCCCTGCTTCATGAAACTGTCGAGGGTTTCAATCCAATCTTTCCGGATTTTCCTATTTTCAAGCTCCCCCTTAAGTCTCTCCCATTCCGCGCCGGCTGTTTGTCGATTGAGGTTACGTTCAATCTGGTGAATATAAAGAAAGCGTGTGAGATTTGGAAAACGAATTTGCTCCAAACGGTCATTCAAATCAATGCCGAGAATCTCAAGGGCTTTGTCAGTCAATTGCCGGCTCACATACGGAATGAAATGGTGTTTTCGCCGTTCTCTCTCCTTCAGAAAATCACGCAGTTCAGAATTGAGGAGCCGTGACTGGATAACTTCCAGATTTTTGCGAAGCGGGGTAAGAGCCTCTTCCACGTCATTTTGAAGAAAAAGCAGCCTGCGGTAAGACTTCAGATTTTCCCGGTAACGTTGAGGATCCTCCGCTCCAAACAAAGAGACATCCATTCTGTTTTTTTTTGTTTCATTTTTCCGGAACCGTTCCCATGCGAAAAGTTCGGCGCCGGACAATTCCCCTTTTTCATGCAAATCCTTGACCAGTGCCTCATTGGCGGCGGGAAACTCCGGAACCAGTGCAAGGTATTCTGGATGAATCGGTCCGGCCATGCCTTCGAGCGCAACGAGCATAGGACGCGGTTTTGCTGATGCATTCACCTGAGTGAATATCCAGCGCAAAATATCCTGAATCCTCGCTTGAGCTTCAGGATTAGCATGGGCATCCTGTAAATGAATGACAAACGGGCTTTGTTCGGCGTTTGAAGTTTCCACCGATTTAATTTGATTCAGGCTGCCTAGCTCATAGGGCAGTTGATTAAGGGAAAACAAAACATTTTGGGGAATAACGCTTACCGCTTCGGAAGTCCTGTTATATTCAACTGCGGAAGGAAACGAAGGAATGGCGGCAGCCACTTGTGAAAAGGTAAAGAGGGCTGTCCAAATAGGAGAAAAAAATTTTAGATTGTTTTTTAAATGCATGATTTATTTACTATAACCCTAGCGCCTAGGCCTAGCTAGGCTTCATCAAAATGAATTAAACCTGAGATGAGATTAGGAATTGGCCTTATACCGTATGGATTCAGGGTTTTTTAGAAAATACCTAATAACCCGGCTTTTGTCAACCTCCCGAATCAACTCATCTAAAATGTTACCGAAGCAGGGGGTGTTTTGTCATGTAACCTTGTTACCGAAGGATGGTAACCCCAATGACGACAACCACTAAAGACGAATATGTCAGGATCACTCAAAAAC